>OGMI01000377.1_pt1 | contig 23868 bp, 20 predicted proteins | sample 1573201 | NCBI WGS metagenome assembly OGMI01 (sample SAMEA2582012, study PRJEB24529) | metagenome | biome: Human gut stool | place: China | collected 2011
AGCTTTAGGACTCCGCACCATTCTGGAGGAGCTGATTCCGGAAGCTGTCATCCGGACTTTTCCCTGTTTTGAGTCCCTGATAGACGATACACCGGACATGTATGCACATTATTTTGTCTCGGCACAAATCTATTTTGAGCATTCTGCTTTTTTTCTGGAAAGAAGACCTAAAACCATTGTGCTTTCCAGTGCAGAAACAGCCCAGCTGAACGGTGTGCCCACCCTGAACACCAGTCTTCCGCAAGATAAACTGATAAAGGCTTTCATGCGGATGCGACAATACGGACACGAGCAGACACACCATCCGGTAAAGACCATTCCTGCTGAGATGGAACGTGAGCTGTCACCACGCGAAATAGAGGTACTGATACTGATAACCAAAGGACTTATCAACAAAGAAATAGCCAACAAACTGAATATCAGTCTGACAACCGTTATTTCACACCGGAAGAAAATCACCGAGAAACTGGGCATCAAATCGGTTTCGGGACTGGCCATCTATGCCGTAATGCATGGCTATATCGAAGCAGACCGTGTATAAAAATCACACAGAATCCTAATAAATGAGGATTGCACGTTTTTTCCGTTTGCTGTTACTTTGCAGCCGAATTACTAAATACATAAATGAGAATGAAAAGACGTACAATCCTTACCCCACTGCTGGCTACCGTAGCAGGAAGTGCCTTGGCTTTTCCTACCGAAACAGCCAACATTACACCCAAGGATACCACTAAGGTTATTGATATAGAAGAAGTAGTCATCATTGCGACTCCGAAAGAAAACAACCGCCTGAGACAGCAGCCTATCTCGGCAACATCACTATCGCAGCACGAGATGCAGAGCAATGCCGTTACTTCGGTAAAGTCACTGTCCAGTCTGGTTCCCAACCTGTTTATCCCTGATTACGGTTCAAAACTGACAACATCCGTATATGTACGCGGTATAGGTTCGCGCATCAATACTCCGGCAGTGGGACTGTATGTCGACAATATTCCATTTATCGACAAATCTGCTTTCGATTTCAATTATTCTGATATCGAGCGTATCGACGTAATGCGTGGGCCCCAAGGAACACTTTACGGACGCAACACAATGGGCGGACTGATACGTGTCTTTACAAAATCCCCTTTCACATACCAAGGTACAGACCTGCGTCTGGGAGCTGCTACCTACAACGACTACAAGGCTTCTTTGACACACTATCACCGTGTTTCCGAAAAGTTTGCCTTCTCTACCGGCTTCTTTTACGAGCATGAAGGCGGATTTTTCAAAAATACTGCCCGCAACAATGAACGTATCGACAAAAGTGATGAATTCGGAGGAAGAGTTCGTGCCATCTATCTGCCCAATGAAAATCTGAAACTGGACTTCACGCTGAATTACGAATATACCAACCAGGGAGGCTATCCCTATGAATATACCGGTGTAGTGAGCGGAGAAGAAGACCGGGCAGAACACATCGGTTCGGTATCCTACAACAGTGCCAGCGGATACAAGCGTAACCTGATTAACGGAGGTCTGAATCTCGAACATCAGGCCGACAATTTCATTCTGAGCAGTGTTACCGGATTCCAATATCTGTATGACCAGATGAATCTGGACCAGGATTTCACAGAACGTGACATCTATACCATGATTCAGAAACAAAACTCCAAAACACTGAGTCAGGAAATTGTCTTCAAGTCGAAACCCGGCAGACGCTGGCAATGGACAACCGGTGCCAGTGGCTTTTACCAGTGGCTCGGTACAGAAGCCCCTGTAACCTTCCAGCAGGACGGCGTAAAGGATATCATCGAAGGAAATGTAAACAGCATCTTCCCTTCCGGAAACCCGGCAGCTCCAAGCCTGCACCTTACAGTAAACAATGCAACACTTCCAGTACCAGGAACATTTGATACTCCTGTACTGAACGGAGCCGTCTACCACCAGTCTACCATCAACGACATTCTGATTGAAGGACTGTCGTTCACAGCAGGTCTGCGTCTGGATTATGAAAAGATTAAAATGGACTATAATTCAGGATGCGACATGAATTTCGATTTCAAGATGGCAATGGGAATGATGCAGATGGAAAGCAAGAACCTGCAGGCCGTAAGCTCATTTATAGGAAAAGAATCTACAGACTACTTGCAATTGCTTCCGAAGTTTACCTTGCAATATGCATGGAACAAGCAAAACAATATCTATGCCACTGTAACCAAGGGATACCGTTCGGGAGGATACAACATCCAGATGTTCTCCGACCTGATTCAAGGTTCATTGAGAAATGCAATGATTGACGCACTGGCTGCCGACCCTAAATTCGGAGCTTTTGCTTCCATGTTTGAGAAATATAAAACAGAGCCTGCGTCTATACGTGATGCCGTGCTCTACAAGCCTGAATATTCATGGAACTATGAAGTAGGAACCCACCTGACACTGTTCAACGGTAAGTTACAGGCCGATTTGGCTGCTTTCTACATGGATACCCACAACCAGCAGATTTCACGCTTTGCCCAGAGTGGTCTGGGACGTATCACCGTCAATGCAGGTAAGAGCCGTAGCCTGGGAGCCGAAGCCGCTATACGTGCACAAATTACAGATGCATTCAGTCTGAATGGAAACTACGGATATACCTATGCCACCTTTACCGACTATGCAGTAAGTGAAACGGTGAACTACAACGGCAACTATGTTCCTTTTGTTCCGAAACACACGTTCAACGTAGGCGGACAGTATATCTTCAGCCTGAACAAAGGTGCCTGGCTGGACAACATTACGCTGAATGCCAATTATAAAGCAGCCGGAAGAATTTACTGGACCGAACAGAACAATGCAAGTCAGGCTCTTTACGGTACGTTAAACGGAAGAGTCAGCCTCAACAAAGGAAACGGACAGATTGCCTTCTGGGTAAACAATGCCTTGAACAAAGATTATCAGGCTTTCTATTTTGAAACTATGAACCGCGGATTTGCCCAGCAAGGCAGACCGGTACAGGCTGGTATCGAAATCCGTTGCCGATTCTAAACTCAGAGAAGATCAGTTTTTATTTTTCATATAAAAATCCCCTTTACCGCTTGCTTTATCCATGTCAGGCAACGGTAAAAGGGGATTTTCTATTTATTCAGAGTTCCGCAATGCGGACATCTGCCTTTATGTCTGAGTTTGGCTCCACAGGCTCCGCATACATACAGGTATCTGCCGAAAAAAAAGAACCAGTAAATACAAACTGCTGTATAAAGCAAACAGCAGAAAACAGCCAGTATACACCAAACACTGGTAAAGAAAGTATACAGGAAAATACAGAACGAACCCAAGCCCAACAGATAGTACACAACGACCTTGAAAGTAGCCTGATTCAGCAAATCATCCACAGTCGCTATGGAGAAAAGAAAAATCAGCCAAACACATCCGATAAATCCTCCCAACAGCCCAAAATGTCCGAAAGGATTGATGGAAGGATGGAAATAGTAGCGTTCCCATATATCCGGATAGTATGTCTGCAATACATTATATAAAGTAGCTGCTATAACCAACAGCCACGACAGCCATACAGACAGCGATTTATCCACATAATGGAAACCCTTCAACAGTATTTTCCGTTTCACCACCGCACGCAGCAGCGACAAAAAGAAAAAGAATCCCAGAATCAGTATGAACGGCACGGTGTGCGAATGGCTGAACCAGTGAATGCATTGCGAAACCGGGTCGACAGGCACTACAGCTTCCAGCAATTTATCCTTTTGCATCCACCCTATCGTTTCCTGGTCGCGGGCTACCTTCACCCATATCGAATCGGCAGAGCCGGAAGAAACGACCGACAAATCGGCCGTCACCAGCAAATCGCCTTTCTTCACGACAACCGAATCATTAAAAGGATATTGCAGCAACCAGAGTGAATCTGCCAGTACCAGAAAGTTATCATTCAGAGAAAACGATACATGAAAATTTTCGTAAACAGAATCGGCTACTGCCTTCTCCTCTATCTGCCTGATACGTTCTGCATCATTGTCTCCTCCATACCTGTAACAAGCAGTAACTGCGCACAGGCACAGCAACAGAACTGTCAACTGCTGGAACAACTTCATAAGCACATTTTATTCTTCTACTGCCAACACCTTCATCTGACAGTTCTTGCAATCAAACTGCAACTGGAATTTACGGCCGTCTCCACTTACCAGATAATAGGGTTCTTTAAAAGTAGAACGTACCTTATGATGAACAGGACACCAGCCCATGCTGTAGCGCAAACAATGCTTGCAAAACATCAGAACAGCCTGCTGCGGAGCTTCCTTTTCAAAAGCAGGTGCAATGCGCCCTACCCCATGTGTACGGTAAAACGAAAAAGCTTCCCGGTTCATCACATTGCCCAGATACGTAAGCTCTTTGGCAGGAAAGGCATGAGCAGTTTCCTTCATCAGCACCCGTTCATACGGATAATTCATTGTGCGGGCTTCGAACAGTTTGTCGATAGCCTGTCTGCGCATCTCAGCAACTTCGGAAGACGGAATAAACCAGTTGTCCGACAAATTGATGTCAATGCGTTCTGCATCGAACGGCGTATTGCCCAACTTGCCCAACTGTTTCTTCAGATTTTCTTCCTGAGGCGAACGTGCCGGCTCTTTCTGACGGGGGAAAGCAAGACTGATGCGTACATCATCTTCATCGGCAACCGAAAGTGTAAAGCCGAACTCATTCTCAGCAAGCTCCATGGCAATACGGATTTTCCGATCAGCCGATTTTTTCTGCATCACCCGTTCAAACTCCTGGTCAAAATTCCGGTAAAGTCGGGTTTTGGGACGAATACGAGGCATTTCCTGCGGATACAGCTTGTTGTTCTCCACCCGGTTTACGCGAAATCCCTGCAAGCGTCCCTGCTCGTCCAGATAGCAAAGGCCATCACCATTGCTGAAAGGTTTCACACCGGCTACCGTCAGGTAATTGCCACGGATTTCTTTCACCGTACCCATTTCTTCTCCCAGCGATTTAGGCGTATTGAAAGAAAAAATCTCCGCATTGCGTCCACGTACAAAATAGTCTGTAAAACCACGGCTGAAGCTTTTGTCCAACTGAGGCGTAAACGACAATGTTACCTGACCTGAAGAAGCCCGGCGATATTCTTTCCGGCGTTTGAATATAGCATCCAAACGCTGTCTGTAGTAAGCCGTCACATTTTTCACATACGACACATCCTTCAGGCGTCCCTCTATCTTCAGCGAAGTAGCACCGGCATCCAGCAAGGCTTCCAGGTTATTGCTCTGGTTCATGTCTTTCAAAGACAAAAGATGTTTGTTCTTTGCTATGACCTTCCCCTCGGCATCAACCATATCAAAAGCAAGTCGGCAGAACTGTGCACACTCTCCACGGTTGGCACTCCGGCCGTAACAAGCCTGGCTCACGTAGCACTGGCCACTATAGCTCACGCACAGGGCACCGTGCACAAAAACCTCCAGCGGCGTATCCGGACAAGCCTCATGAATCTTCTTAATCTCGTCCAAAGTCAGCTCGCGCGCCAAAACCACCTGACGGAATCCGGCCTGAGCCAGAAAGCGGACTTTCTCCGGTGTACGGTTATCCATCTGTGTACTTGCATGCAAAGGGATAGGCGGCAAGTTGAGACGGGTAATACCCATATCCTGCACGATTAACGCATCTACCCCAACCCGGTACAAATCCCAGATCATGGCTTCCGTTTCTTTTAATTCCTCATCCCGCAGAATGGTATTCACGGTCACATAGATACGAACCCGGTACAGATGGGCATACTTCACCAGCTCGGCAATATCTTCCAATGAATTGCCGGCCGCTACGCGCGCTCCAAAACGCGGCGCACCAATATAGACAGCATCAGCGCCGTGGTTGACAGCTTCTATTCCGCACTCCAGATTCTTTGCCGGAGCTAACAGTTCTATTGCACGTTGTCTGATCATTCTTATTTAATCTGATTAATGTCGTATGGAGTTTCCTGATATACATAATAGTTCAGCCAGTTGGATAAAAGCAAATTGGCAACACTGCGCCAGCGAACCAACGGACCTTTATCGGGGTCATTGTCACGATAATAATTTACAGGCATGTCGATAGGAAGACCTTTATCCAAATCGCGGCGGTATTCCGTATCCAGTGTATAAGGCGAATACTCCGAATGGCCTGTCACATAGAATTCACGTCCGCCTCTGGCCATCACAATGTGTACGCCCGACTCTTCCGATTCGGAGATGACTGTCAGTTCGGGACATTTGTCAATATCCACGCGCCGTACTTCGGTATGGCGGCTATGCGGTACAAAAAAGACATCATCGAACCCTCTGAAAATAGGGAGTTTCTGCATTCCATCGCAAATGCGGTGCTCGAAAATACCAAACATCTTCTTATCCAGCGCATATTTCGGAATGCCGTAATGGTGATAGAGTCCTGCCTGTGCAGCCCAGCAAATATAAAATGTAGAAGTGACATGGGTACGGGTCCAGTTGAAAATCTCCTGAATCTCACTCCAATAATTTACTTCCTCGAATGCCAGATGCTCTACAGGAGCCCCGGTTATAATCATTCCATCAAATTTTTCATCCCGCATCAGCTCAAAGTCACGATAGAAAGCCTTCATGTGCTCTATCGGGGTATTCTTCGAGGTATGACTTTTCAGCTTCATGAAACTGACTTCTATCTGCAAGGGAGAATTCGACAAAAGACGTATCAGGTCTGTTTCCGTCGTTATCTTCAGCGGCATCAGGTTCAAAACAACAATCTTCAACGGACGTATATCCTGTGAAGAAGCCCGCGAGGTATCTATAACGAATATATTCTCCTCCTTTAATAAATCAATAGCAGGTAATTTATCGGGTAAATTTAATGGCATGTCTTTACTGTTTTATATTATTTGCCGACAAAAATACGAAAAATTAATCGGAGTTGAATAACCAGTTCCGGCCTATCTGTTGAAATCGTGCTTTTTCTATCTAAAAACAAAAGTATAAATATACAGTAAAAATACCATCCGATAATTTAAAAGTAAACCATAAGTTACTGTTTATTACATAGAACACTGCTGAAATATCACTTTCGCACATCTGAAAAAGTTTTCCGTATATTTTTTGTCCATTATTGGAAACATTTATAATTTCGCGCCGCAAAACAAGAAATGCAACTATCAATTCATAAGTAAACAGATAAAAATTATTCGAAGTATCCGCTCTTTTAACTTTATAAATGTTCCATGAACATGTGTTTTTCAACGTTACAGTTACAATTTTAATCGCATTTTTCGGATAACATCAATTTCAATTTACACATGTTTAAATTTATCACCATTATGTTCTGCGGTGCTTTAATCGGCTATCCGCTTAGAAACAAACGCGCCATTGGCAAGGTAGAATCCTTCATTCAGATTGCAATTTGTCTGCTTCTTTATACTTTGGGAGTTTCCATCGGTACCAACAAGTTTATCATCGACAACATCGGTACGTTCTGCAGCCAGGCTGCCCTCATTGCAACCCTAAGTATCTGCGGAAGTTTATTTGCATCGTGGTTTATCTATAATGTTTTCTTTAAAAAAGACAGTTCAAATGAAAAGTAGTCTTCTTGTTTTAGTATTTTTCCTGTTGGGATGTGCCACCGGTATCAACGTCCCCACCAATATTGATATACATAGCGTTTCTGTTGTCATTCTGTACGTATTGATGCTGCTGGTAGGAATCAGCCCGGGAAGCAATAAAGAGATAAAGGAGCTGAAGCATGCATTGCGTCCTAAAGTGTTGCTGGTCCCCATAGCCACCGTAACCGGAACATTCATTTTTTCGGCATTGGCAGCCCTGCTGCTGAGCCAATGGAGTGTATTCGACTGTATGGCTGTAGGAAGCGGCTTTGCTTACTATTCGCTGTCGTCCATCCTGATTACCCAACTCAAGGAACCGAGTCTGGGCATGCAGCTGGCTACCGAACTGGGAACCATTGCCCTGCTGGCCAATATTTTCAGAGAAATGACCGCACTGCTGGGTGCACCGCTTATTTATAAATATTTCGGACGCCTGGGACCTATTGCGGCAGCAGGTGTAACATCAACCGATGTTTTGCTCCCTTCCATCACGAAATATTCCGGTAAGGAAATTATCCCTATTGCCATCATCCACGGGATACTGATCAATCTGAGTGTTCCGTTCTTTGTATCTATCTTCTGCAGACTCTAAGTAACTGCTTTTTATCGGTACAAGTCTGCTTCCTCATAAAAGAAATGTACTTTTATCATTGAAATAACAAACTTGCGGCATTCTTGTGCTGCAGGTTTGTCTCAGTTATGAAACAATAAAAGAAAAGGCATATCTTTGCTCAACCTGAGCTAGATATGCCTCTTCTTTAAATATGAGTATTTACAAATTTCTCAATCAGTCTACATAACGTTCGATAGTCTGAGCACGGTCAGGACCTACAGAAACAATCTTGATAGGAGTAGCCAACTGTTCTTCCAGGAAGTTGATATAAGCATTGAATTCTTCCGGGAACTCGTCTTCGCTGGTCATCTTCGTCATATCAGTTTTCCATCCCGGCATTTCTACATATACAGGTTCTACACCTTCTGTAATGTCGTATGGGAAGTAATCGATTTCTTCACCGTTTACTTTGTAAGCTACACAAGCCTTGATGGTTTCGAAAGCATCCAATACGTCGCTCTTCATCAAAATCAGCTGAGTAACACCGTTTACCATGATAGAGTAACGCAAAGCTACCAAGTCTACCCATCCGCAACGACGTTCACGACCGGTTACAGCTCCGTATTCATGACCCAAATCACGGATAGTCTTACCTGTTTCGTCGAACAATTCGGTTGGGAAAGGACCTGCACCTACACGTGTGCAGTAAGCTTTCATGATACCATATACTTCACCAATCTTGTTAGGACCTAAGCCAAGACCTGTACAAGCTCCGGCACAGATGGTATTCGAAGAGGTTACGAAAGGATAAGAACCAAAGTCTACGTCCAGCATGGTACCCTGAGCACCTTCGCACAAAACGCTCTTGCCTTCTTTCAACAAGTTGTTGATTTCGTGCTCGCTGTCTACCAGGTGGAACTGACGCAAGTATTCGATACCTTCCATCCACTGTTTTTCCAGCTCAGTGATATCGTATTCATAATTCAGGCTCTTCAGAATCTGTTCGTGTCTGGCTTTTGCCTTGGCATATTTTTCTTCGAAATTATGCAGAATATCACCAACGCGCAAACCGTTACGGCTTACCTTGTCTGTATAAGTAGGACCAATGCCCTTGCCTGTAGTACCCACTTTGGCATCTCCTTTGGCAGCCTCGTACGCAGCATCCAGAATACGGTGTGTAGGCATAATCAGGTGTGCTTTCTTGGAAATATGCAAACGTTCTTTCAACGGATGGCCGCTTGCTTCCAAAACCTCAGCTTCGGCTTTAAACAAAGACGGATCCAAAACCACTCCGTTACCGATGATGTTTACCTTATCACCCTGGAAAATACCAGAAGGGATAGAACGCAATACATATTTTTGTCCTTCAAACTCCAGTGTATGACCGGCATTGGGTCCACCTTGGAATCTGGCTACTACATCATAGCGGGGAGTCAGAACATCGACTACTTTACCCTTACCTTCATCACCCCACTGTAAACCTAACAAGACATCTACTTTCATGATTTCTAGTTTTTATTTATTCGTTTGTTTCTTTTTCTTTTTCGCTCCCATGCATTTACTGCACAGTCCATAAATATACAAAGAATAATGCGAAGCATAAAAACCTTTTAACTTTGTTTCAGCTATCGCTTTCTTCAATGCTTCGTCTTCATATTCTGTAACCTTGCGGCACTCTGTGCAAATAAGATGGTGGTGAGTTTCGTTATTGTATGAGCGTTCATACTGAGAAGTGTTTCCAAACTGATGCTTGATAACCAGTCCTGCGTCTATAAGCAGAATAATAGTGTTATAGAGAGTGGCACGACTGACACGGAACTTCTCCTTTTCAGCCATGTAACTGTAAAGCTCGTCGATATCAAAATGCCCCTGAATGGAGTAGATAGTTTCGAGTATAGCGTAGCGTTCAGGTGTCTTTCGATGCCCGTTGGCCTGCAAGTACTCTGTCAGGACCTGCTTTACCGTATTTTTCACATTCTCTTCCATGATTTTATATCAGTTCAGCTGTCAAAGGTAAGCGTTTTTAAATGAATTTGAAAGTTTTATCCAAAGAATTATTCTATATCGTTCTTTATCTCTTGCACCAGGGATTGCACATCCGGACGGGACAGCTGCGATAAAGCCCCGAGAACCTTCTGTACCTTACGAGCATTCTCACGCGACTGCTGGCCGTACTTGCGCAAAGCTGCCGAAGCTGCTTTCTGGATGCAAGAGGGTTCTGAACCGATGGCAGCTACTGCCTGATCCAGGAACTCTGCTTCAGAACGCTCGTTCAGACGCATATCTTTCATGAAAAGACGGGCCATCAGTAAATAACCACACAACTGGAAATAAGGTCTTTCGTCGGCTATCCACTGGAAAACTACGTCGGTAGCATAAGGCAGATGCTGGAACAGGTGCATGGTTGCCTGCTCTGCCTGTTCGGGCATGCGCATGCTTTCAATCCAGATTTCGGCTATTTCCGGATAGAATGTATCAACCGGCTGAAGCATGGTCGCCAGAATCTGACATTCGCGGATGTTTTCTTTCCATAATGCCTGTGCCAGATCGTGGTTCTTTTCGTATTGGGATGCTATTTCTTTTAAACGTGGCACCTCTATACCAAAAATCAGCTTGTAATCCATGCCTTTATCGCGCATGCTCTGAGAGATAGCTCCATTCATGAACAAGCGGAATTTTCCTTTTATGTCTTTTATTATATCGTGTACTTCCATTATTTTATTGTCTATAAGTTAGAATAATCTTTACTGTATCTCAACATCTGATCTGCATAGCCTTCTTCGTAAGAGATGGTGACATCGGTAATTTCACCTTCCGCATTCAGCACCGGTGTATAAACGGGATTGACAAAGCCTTTATAAGGTGCAAGGTTCAACCGGCGGTAACGCTCCAGTACTTCACGATGCAAAACCGGGTCTATCTGAACTGCATAGCGCTCTACCAGATTGCGGGCTGATTCGTAGTCGCCTTCACTTTTTATCCGTTGGATTTCGGCAAGCAGTCGGCCAAACAGTGTACGTAGTTTTTCATAATCACGAATCACCACATAGGTTTTACCTTCCTTACGCACCAGTTCTACGACAGCATCCTGCGCTCCGTTTTCCAACGCCCAGCGTGCTATAAGCTGACGGTTACGCATGTGTGCCTCTTCAATCTCGGCCCCGGGTTCAATGCGTACCAGCTGCGTCATCAAGCCGTTCATCATAAATCCGTAATATTCGGCTTTATAGGCCTCAGCATCGGGAGTCAGTCCCAACTCTACCATTTTAGGGTCAGGCAGGTAATACAGTCCAAACAAATCTGCCCGTGCTTCCTCAATCGTTGCACCGTAAGCTTTCAGTCCATCGGGGTCAACACCCGGCAAGAGTTTGCCCGAACCGTGTCCCAGACATTCATGCAAGTCGGTATGCAAATCTCCAGTCAGCTCAGCGTACTTGTCCAGCAGTTGTTTCTCTTCCTCACTGTAAACAAACTCCTCACGGAAACCGTTTCCCTTGGCTGCCTGACTATATGCTGAGGTAAGATTACCGATTGTCACGGATTTAGAACCGTGTACACTCCGTATCCAGTTGGAGTTAGGAAGATTTATACCGATAGCCGATGCCGGATACAAGTCGCCTGCCAGAATGGCCGCAGTAATCACCTTGGCCGAAACGCCTTTTACACATTCTTTCTTAAAACGGCTGTCTACCGGAGAATGGTCTTCAAACCATTGCGCATTCGAGCTGATGATTTCCGTACGGCGGGTAGCCTCTACATCTTTAAAGTTGACAATAGACTCCCAGCTGGCTTTCATGCCTAACGGGTCGCCGTAGGTTTCGATGAAACCATTTACAAAATCAACTTGTGATGCGGTATCTTCTACCCATAAGATGGAATAAGCATCGAAAAGAGCCAAATCGCCTTCCTGATAGAAACGGATGAGCATACGGATAACTTCTTGCTGCTGTTTGTTTTCGGCAACTGTTTCAGCTTTCTTCAGCCAATAAACAATCTTTTCGATAGCCGGTGAATACATTCCTCCGATTTTCCAGGTTTCTTCCTGCACGCAACCGTTCTTTTTTACCAGGCGTGAATTCAGACCATACATCACCGGTTCAGCCGTATCGGGTGATTTCATACGAGCATAAAAATCCTCTGCTTCGGCCTGCGTCACACCCTCGTAATAATTGGCTGCCGATGTAACTACCAGGTCGGCACCGTCTGCCTGATTTACACGCTTAGGCATTACAGATGCATCAAATATCACCGGGAACAGTTTTCGGCGCAAGTCTTCTCTTGTCTCGTCTTTCGCAAATGCCAGGTCGGCATCGTCCAGTTCCTGCATGCACTTCCAAAGAAATTCTTGTGAGAAGCCCGGCTCAAACTTATCGCAAGCATAATGATGGTGTATACCGCTGGAAAACCAGACCCGCTTTAAATAGACTTCCAAAGCTTTGAAGTCATCGCAGGTACGGTCTCCGTTAAAATGAAGGTATACTGCCTCCAACAGCTTACGTATCTGCAAATTGTATTTTCCGTTTTGGTCAAACAGGATATCCCTGCCATGAAGCGCGGCTTCGGTGAGATAATAAACCAGTTTCTTCTGCTGGAGAGATAAATGCTCGAAATCCGGAACCCGATAACGCAGCAATTGCAAATCGGCAAACTGTTCTACTGTATAATTAAATGTATTGTCTTTCATCTTTTCATTTCTTTTATGAGTCTGCAAAAATAAAAAAAAGGAAAACAATTTCGAATATTGTTTCCCTTATAAATCTCAATAAAGAAATGGACCGAACGATGTTATTTCGTATCCAATACCTGTTTACGTTTTCTGAAGCTGTTAGGACTCTCTCCCATAATCTTATAGAAAGCAGCATAAAATGACTGCCTATTGGCAAAACCAGCCAAAATGCTGATTTCTTCAATATTACGGTCTGAATAACGCTTATCCTGCAACATATGCATGGCATCTTTTATTCTGTATTCATTTACCAGACACGAAAAATTCATTCCAAACCGTGAATTGATAACAGCGGAAAGGTAACGTGTATTGGTAGACAAATCCTTTGCCAAATCCTTTGCTGAATAATTAGGGTTTCTGTACTTCTTATGAACGACTATAATTTTCAAAATTTTATCATACAATTCATCCGCCAACTCTGCCCTGATTAATCCTCGGTAAGGAGGATTCTTTTCTTTCTTCTCCGTCAAGTTATAAGGCCGCTTAACCGGCTTATAATCCTCATCCAACTTCTCTTTTGCTTGATCGTTCATCAGAATTTTATTTAAGGTTAGTATGCTTTTTACTTTTTATATTTACAAATATGAACATTTTTTTTGAATTTACAAAATTTAGCTGACTATTTTACAAATCGATATTCTTTTTACAGCCTATTATTCATAACAAATTCCTTTTCCACTTTCAAGATATTACTACCTTTGTAACCGAATAGAATTTTCATATGAAAAATAGCATACAACAAACGCTCAAAACTTACTTTGGATACAGTGGTTTCCGGCCTTTGCAAGAAGATATTATCAACCGAATACTCCAACGAAAAGATACATTGGTACTTATGCCTACCGGAGGGGGTAAATCCATTTGTTACCAACTTCCTGCTATTATGATGGAAGGAACAGCTATTGTGGTTTCTCCGCTCATTTCATTGATGAAAGACCAGGTAGAAGCATTACAGGCCAATGGAATAGCGGCCAGAGCACTGAACAGCAGTAACAGTGAAACCGAAAATGCTACGATACGATATGAATGCATGCAAGGCCGTGTAAAATTGCTGTACATTTCTCCGGAAAGACTGATAGGTGAAATAAATTTCCTGCTGAGGGACATTAAAATATCGCTTTTTGCAGTCGATGAAGCGCATTGTATCTCGCAGTGGGGACACGATTTCCGACCAGAATATACGCAACTAAAAATATTACGCCAGAATTTTCCTGACGTTCCTCTGGTAGCACTTACAGCCACAGCCGACAAGGTAACCCGACAGGATATCATCTTGCAGCTTGCCATGAAAGACCCGCAGGTATTTCTCTCGTCTTTCGACCGCCCGAACCTTAGTCTGACGGTAAAAAGAGGCTATCAGCAAAAAGACAAGCTGCGTGCAATCCTTGATTTTATCCGGAAACATCGCGATGAAAGCGGTATTATCTACTGCATGAGTCGCAACAAAACAGAAAGTGTTGCCGAATGGCTGGAGAAGTATGGCATCAGTACCGGAGTATATCATGCAGGTATGAGCAATGCTTCTCGGGAAGCTACTCAAGACGATTTTATAAACGACCGCATACAGGTGGTCTGTGCCACGATTGCGTTTGGTATGGGAATTGATAAATCGAATGTACGGTGGGTAATTCATTATAATTTGCCCAAAAGCATTGAAAGTTTTTATCAGGAAATAGGACGTGCCGGACGAGACGGTATGCCGAGCGATACACTTTTGTTTTACTCGGTAGGGGATTTGGTTTTGCTTTCAAAATTTGCGGCTGAAAGCGGACAGCAGGAAATGAATACCGAGAAATTGAACAGGATGCGCCAGTATGCCGAATCGGATATTTGTCGCAGACGCATCCTACTGAATTACTTTGGCGAAAATATAGCACACGACTGTGGCAACTGTGACGTATGCAAAAATCCGCCAGAACGGTTTGACGGTACCATCATTGTGCAAAAAGCATTGAGCGGAATTGCCCGCACCAATCAACAGATAGGTACTCATCTGCTGATTGACTTACTAAGGGGAACTCCTACACAAGAAATCAATGCCAAAGGATATAACCTGCTGAAAACGTTTGGTGCCGGAAGGGATATTCCCTGGAAAGACTGGAACGACTATCTGCTGCAAATGCTGAATCTGGGTTATATTGAAATAGCCTACAATGAAAACAATCATCTGAAAATAACAGAGGCCGGAAAGAGAGTGTTATTCGGCAAAGAGAGTGCCACGCTGGTAGTCATCAAACATGAAGAATTTGAAAGCAATATTACCCGTAGAAAAAGAGTTGCAGTCCAGCCTGCTCCAATTGTTTTTGCCAATGAAGATGAGCGGCTGATGGCTGAGCTTCGGGAGTTGCGGAAACAGCTGGCTGATGCTCAGGCAATACCTGCCTACATCGTTATGTCTGATAAAGTCCTGCATAACATCGTACAAGCCAAACCTACAACCCTAGATGCATTTGGCGAGATACCAGGAATCAGTGACTATAAAAAGGAAAAATACGGCAAGGATTTTATTGCGGTAATCAAAAAAATAAAAAGCGTGTAGTTTTACCTGCACGCTTTTATTTTATCTTGAACCTCAAGTGGAGAAATTCCTTTTTCCAAAGCCTTCCGGTAGGCTTCGAGTGCTTTTTTCTTCTTTTTTTGTTGCAGCAAGATATCTCCTTTTAAAAGCCAGCTTTCACCATCGTCTTTTCCTTTACGCTCTAACATCTCTACATCCAACAAGGCCAAATCCATATTGCCCATCTCGATGGACAGATTGACACGTGCTTTCAGATAAGCCGGTTCTTCGGGGTGAGCTTTTACCAGACGGTCCAACAGGGTCATTGCTTCTTTATATTGGCGTTCCTTTTGGTTGAGATATGCTAAACCTAAAAGTGCTTCAGCGTGTTCAGGATTCTTTGTTAGAATCGTATTATAATCAATCCTTGCTTCTTTATACTGACGGCGTTGCATGTAAATAAAAGCACGATAAAGGCGTGCTTCAGCATTTTCGGGCAACAAATCAATTACACTACAATAATCCACGTACGCCTTGCTTTGATCTCCTTGTTCCAAATAGAGGGCAGCTCTGTTGAGCAGAATTGTTGTAGAATATGGAATCATATTTAAAGCCATCGTATAAGATTCTATTGCCTCTTCTATTTTACCCTGCCGCTGCTGGACAGTTCCCAAATTAGAAAACAGCAAAGCATTGCGGACTCCCGAAGGATCCAACTTCAAGGCTTCCTTATACAGGTACTCGGCCCGTTCCAAACTGTCTTTACGGATACAAGCCATCGCCTCGTTTATCAAGGTATTATAATCTTGTGCCGACATGATACATGCCAGCAGGCAAACTGATAAAAATGAAAATAATTTCTTCATTCCTGCACGGTTGGTTTAACTGATAATTCACGGCAAAGGTAACAGATAAACTAATATCTAGAAGTGGAAGTTAAAATCTTTTTGTATGTTTGTACATTCATTTATAAACATACTGAGATATGAAAATAGAAAAAGCCATTTTTGCCTGTGGATGTTTCTGGGGGGTACAGCACCAAATGGAACGAGCAACAGGAGTTATCAATACGACAGTGGGCTACACTGGAGGAGAAGAACAGAATCCTACATATCCTGAGGTAAAAGCCCATAAAACCGGACATGCTGAAGCGGTGCTGGTAGAATATGATGCTGAAAAGACATCATATACTGAATTATGCAAACTCTTTTTTGAAATACACGACCCGGCACAGACCGACGGACAAGGACCTGATATAGGTCCACAGTATCGCAGTGAGATTTTTTATCTGAATGATACGCAGAAACAAGAAGCCGAAGCTGTAATCAAAATTTTACGTGAAAAAGGCCATGAGGTTAATACACGACTGACACCTGCATCCACTTTCTGGCCAGGAGAGGAATATCATCAACATTATTACGATAAAACGGGTGGTGAACCATATTGCCACATCCGAATCAGAAAATTCTAAAAAAAAAAATCCGTGACTCCTAGTTCAGAACTGGCAGTCACGGATTTTCTATTTCTACCGCTATTATTATCAGGCTTTACGGATATAATCAACAGACCACCGGAGTACGGACATTTTCGCCCAATGAAGCATCTACAGCCCGACGAATAAGTGCTCCCTCTTCTTTACAGTCGAAATGCTCGAAAAGCATAGCAACCGATAAAATCTGAGCCAAAGGATTGGCTATGTTCAAGCCTTTAGCCTGAGGCCATGAACCATGAATTGGCTCGAATACAGGAGTACTTTCACCTGTTGATGCAGAAGGCAGAAGTCCCATAGAACCGCTGATAACCGATCCCTCGTCTGTCAGAATATCTCCGAATGTATTTTCTGTAACCATCACATCAAAGAATTTGGGCTCTTGAATCATCTTCATGGCTGCATTGTCTACAAACATATAATCTGTAGTTACTTCAGGATATTGAGGGGCCATTTCTTGTGCAATCTGTCTCCACAAACGAGAAGAAGCAAGAACATTGGCTTTATCGACAACTGTAAGGTGTTTGCGGCGCTTCATGGCATACTCAAAAGCAACTTTCAGGATGCGCTCAATTTCCATACGTGTATACATATTGGTATCGTATGCTTTATCGTTATCCTGATATTTTTCGCCAAAATACATACCACCGGTCAGCTCGCGAATACAGAGGAAATCGGCACCATCTACCAACTCTGCTTTCAAAGGAGATTTATGAACAAGGCATTTAAAAGTCTGTACCGGACGGATATTGGCAAAAAGTCCGAGTTTCTTTCTCATAGCCAACAATCCTTGTTCGGGACGGACTTTGGCAGTTGGATCATTGTCGAATTTCGGGTCACCTACTGCCGAGAACAAGACAGCATCTGCATTTTTACATACTTCGTAAGTTGCTTCAGGAAAAGGATCTCCTACTTTATCAATAGCATCTGCACCACAGATAGCATATTCGTATGAAACAGTATGACCAAATTTCTCACATACAGCTGTCATGACATCTACTCCTTGAACAGAAATTTCCGGTCCAATTCCGTCACCAGCCAATACGGCTATTTTAAAATCCATAATCGTTGTTTTTTAAGGTTTCTTCGCCACAAACCAATAAAACGGATATCGGTTTATGCGATAATATTATATTAGTTAATCAAATTCAACATTTTAATGGTTGCCTTTATAGCAGCCTCTGTCTGGTCGGCATCCAGTCCGCGAGTACGGAATTCTTTATCTTCGTAGTTCCAGGTTATAACTGTCTGTACAAAAGCATCCGTTCTACCTCCTGGGGGGATGGACACAGCATAGTTTACCAACATCGGGAATTTCCGCCCTAGAGTTCCTTTATAAATCTTACGCAAGGCCCGGACAAAAGCATCGTATTGTCCGTCTCCACTGGAGCTTTCCTGATAAACTTTTCCGTCAATCTCAATACTTAATGTCGCCATAGGTTTCAAACCTTGAGCCAATGTCACAAAGTAGCTGAGCAACTTGACTTTGGTGTTGGTAGTATCGTGCTTCAAGACATCGCTTATGATATAAGGTAAATCATCTTGTGTTACAAGTTCTTTCCGGTCGCCAAGTTCAATAATGCGCTCCGTCACCTTACGCATTGACTCATCATCAAGTTCCAGGCCCAGGCTTTCCAGGTTTTTCCGGATATTTGCCTTACCAGAGTTTTTACCTAATGCATACTCGCGCACTCGTCCAAAACGCTCAGGTTGCAAATCATTAAAATAAAGGTTGTTTTTACTGTCACCATCAGCATGTACGCCCGCGACCTGCGTAAAGACATTCTGACCGACGATAGGCTTATTGGCAGGTATGCTGATACCCGAATACGATTCTACGGTACGACTTATTTCGTTAAGACGACTTTCATCAATATGGGTAATAGCTTGAAAATGGTCTTTCAATATAGCCTGTACACTAGCCAACGGAGCATTTCCAGCACGCTCACCCAATCCATTAATGGTAGTATGCAGTCCTTTTACACCACTCAATACAGCTGCCAGCACATTACTTACAGCCAAATCATAATCGTTATGGGCATGGAAGTCGAAATGCTGGAATGGATAACGTTTCTTCATTTTACGCATATACTCTATCACTTGCAACGGATTGAGTATACCTAGTGTATCGGGCAACATGAATCGCTTGATTCCAGCCTCCAACAGACCATCAACCAAACCAAAAACATATTCTGGAGAGTCCTTTATACCATTACTCCAGTCCTCCAGATAAATATTGACCTCCATACCTTTTTCACGTGCATAAGAAACAGTGTAGCGTATATCCTCCAGATGTTCTTGCAAGGTTTTCTTCAACTGATACTTACAATGTTTTTCCGAACCTTTGGAAAGCAGATTTATCACACGACCTCCTGCATTGTAAATCCAGTCGACCGATACCTTACCATCTACAAAACCCAGCACTTCTACCCGATGCAACATATCATGACGTGCAGCCCAATCGCAAATCATCCGGACAGCGTTCATTTCTCCATCTGATACACGTGCTGAAGCTACTTCGATACGGTCCACCTTTAAATCCTCAAGCAACATACGTGCTATCATCAGCTTTTCGTGCGGTATAAACGAAACGCCACTAGTCTGCTCACCGTCACGAAGGGTGGTATCCATTATTTCAATTACGGGTCTGTCCATAGGTTTTTATATTATTCGTAATTCAACAATACAATTGGCAAATTGCTGCAAAATTACTTTTTAGCTTTTTCGTATTCTTCAATTAGTCCACGGTTTTCCACCAGGAAATCAATGTCATCCAGGCCATTTATCAGACAATGTTTTTTATAAGCATTGATTTCGAATTTTTCTGAATTACCGGTAACTTTATTGGTTACAGTCTGTTCCGGTAAGTTCACTTCGACTTCTGCCTTGGGATTGGCATAGATGGTATCAAAAAGTTCTTTCAGAAATCCCTCACTCACCACTACCGGCAACACAAAGTTATTCAATTCATTGTTTTTATGAATATCTGCAAAAAAGCTTGAGATAACTACCCGAAAACCATATCCCGCTATGGCCCAAGCAGCATGCTCACGACTCGAGCCACTGCCAAAATTCTTTCCTACCACCAAAATCTGTCCGCTATAAGTGGGGTCATTCAAAACAAAATCTTTATTCAATGAGCCATCCGGATTATATCGCCAGTCGCGAAATAAATTGTCACCAAAAAAATTTTCATCACGGGTTGTTGCTTTCAAAAAGCGAGCCGGAATGATTTGATCAGTATCCACATTCTCTAACGGCAAAGGGATACATGTACTCGTTATGATATTGAATTTCTGCTTCATAATAATAAACAATTTAGGAATTACATAAGCGTTCTAGGGTCGGTTATCACTCCGGTCACCGCTGCTGCGGCAGCTGTCAATGGACTTGCCAACAAAGTACGTGAACCTGGTCCCTGGCGTCCTTCAAAATTTCGGTTGCTGGTAGACACTGAATATTTTCCTGCCGGAATCTTATCATCATTCATGGCCAGACAAGCTGAACATCCCGGCTGACGAATTTCAAAACCTGCTTCAATCAATATCTTATCCAATCCTTCCTGACGGATTTGTTCATCAACCATCCACGAGCCAGGAACAAGCCATGCCGTAATATGCTCAGCCTTCTTACGTCCCTTAACAATCGAAGCAAAAGCACGGAAATCTTCTATACGACCATTGGTACAAGCTCCCAAGAATACATAATCCACTTTTTTACCCAACAGGTTCTCTCCTGGAGCAAAACCCATGTAATTCATCGATTTCTCGAATGACGTTTTTTCTACATCACTCATTCCTTCAGTAGTAGGTATATTTGATGTTACAGCCATACCCATACCCGGATTAGTACCATAAGTAATCATTGGCTGAATATCAGCAGCATCAAAACGCACTTCTTTGTCAAAAACAGCATTGTCTTCACTCTTCAGTGTTTTCCAATATGCTACTGCTTTATCCCATTCTTCACCTTTAGGAGCATATTCACGACCTTTTATATATTCAAAGGTAACTTCGTCTGGAGCGACCATACCACCTCGAGCTCCCATCTCTATACTTAAATTACATAAAGTAAGACGGCCTTCCATGGTCAGACTTCGAATAGCTTCACCGGCATATTCTACAAAATATCCAGTCGCACCACTCGTAGTCATTTTCGACATCATATATAATGCAATGTCTTTTGCCGTAACTCCAACACCCAGTTTTCCATCAATGGTAATACGCATTGTTTTAGGACGAGCTTGGAGAATACATTGTGAGGCCATTACCATTTCCACTTCACTGGTTCCTATACCAAAAGCTACTGCTCCCATAGCACCATGTGTAGAAGTATGCGAATCTCCACACACAATAGTCATTCCCGGAAGCGTCAATCCTCTTTCAGGACCTACCACATGGATAATACCATTCCGTTTATCCATCATTCCAAAATGTGTCAGGCCGAAATCTGCGGCATTTTTAGCAAGTGCATCCACTTGTGCCTTCGATACCGGATCTTCGATTGGTTTATCCTGGTCATGTGTCGGTGTGTTGTGATCTGGCATACAGTAAATTCTTTCCGGACGGAAACATTTCAGTCCACGCGCACGCATACCGGCAAAAGCCTGCGGGCTGGTTACCTCATGACAATATAAACGGTCGATGTATAATTGGGTAGGACCGTCCTCTACCTGCTGCACTACGTGTGCATCCCATATCTTATCGAATAATGTATTGGCCATAACTTTCTGATTTACTTACTTTTTGAATTTGTTGATACAATCTATATAAGCTTCTACAGAAGCTGCAATGATATCAGTATTGGCACCGAAACCGTAATACATCTGTCCATCATATTCCACCTGCATGTGTACTTTACCCACATCATCACTACCTTTACTGATAGCTTGAATCGTAAATTCTTTTAAGGTCATCTGGCGTTTAATAATCTGTTTTACAGCTTTAATAGCAGCATCAACCGGACCATTACCTGTTGCAGCTGCTTCAAAATGCTCACCACTTATATTCAGTCCCAGACTGGCAACAGAACGAACTCCAACCCCACTGGTCACCTGCAAATATTCTAATTTAATATGATGGTTTACATTACGATCTGCACCAGCCAATACCATAATATCGTCATCCGATATATCTTTTTTCTTATCTGCCAGTTTCAAAAAGTCTTCATAAACCTTATCCAGCTTTTCCTGAGTCATGTCCAGGCCCAAGATATGAAGTCTGTGCTTCAAAGCAGCACGACCACTACGTGCTGTAAGTACGATAGCGTTATCATCAATACCCACATCTTTCGGATCAATAATTTCGTATGTCTGGACATTTTTCAAAACTCCATCCTGATGAATTCCTGACGAATGTGCAAAAGCATTACGGCCTACAATTGCTTTATTAGGCTGAACAGGCATATTCATTAAACTAGAAACCATTCGGCTGGTCGGATAGATTTTCTGCGTATTGATATTGGTATCAATATGTATATCATGATGGCATCTCAAAATCATAGCTACCTCCTCCAGTGAAGTATTACCGGCACGCTCACCGATACCATTGATTGTGACTTCCACCTGACGAGCTCCATTCAACACGCCGCTAATTGTATTTGCAGTAGCCATACCAAGGTCATTATGACAGTGTGTAGATATGATCGCTTTATCAATACCATCAACATGATCTACCAGATATTTAATTTTTGCTCCATATTCTTCGGGAAGGCAATAACCTGTTGTATCAGGAATATTTACTACAGTAGCTCCAGCTTTGATTACCGCTTCCACTACACGAGCCAAATATTCATTATCAGTACGACCTGCATCTTCTGCATAAAACTCTACATCTTCTACGTAGCGTTTTGCATATTTTACAGCAGCTACAGCTCGTTCAATAATCTCTTCACGAGTAGAATTAAATTTATACTTAATATGAGAATCAGATGTACCGATACCTGTATGAATGCGTTTATGCTTAGCAAATTTCAATGCCTCTGCTGCAACATCAATATCTTTTTGAACCGCTCTGGTAAGCGCACAAATTGTAGGCCAAGTTACTGCTTTAGAGATTTCAATAACCGAATTAAAATCTCCTGGGCTTGAAATAGGGAATCCTGCTTCGATTACATCGACACCCAAAGCTTCAAGCTGCTTTGCAACCTGAATCTTCTCCACCGTATTTAACTGACAACCGGGCACCTGCTCACCATCACGAAGCGTTGTATCAAAAATAAATAATCTGTCACTCATAGTCTATGTATTTTTAGTTATTTGCATAAAAAAAGCCCTTCGCACCAGGAAGTGAGAAAGGCTTTATATTTCTATCCATACAGATTTATGCACACGACTCACTTCCCTTCTGGTATTCCAGTAGGTTAATCAAACCGCATAGCAAAATATGTACGAAAATTTTAATCATTGAGCTTGTTTTTTATTTGTTTGATGCAAAGGTATAGATAATTTCCATAAATCAAAATAAAACTGTAATTTTTTTCAATGAATTTCTTATAATTTATCATTGAAACTTATTGATTCATTTCAAGTATATAGTTGTAATCGGCTGATTGATAAGCAAAATATTACTTTTCAAAGCATATAGATTATATCGTTTATATCCTTCAAAACGCCATACGCAATTTCAAAATTCCCCAAAAATAAAATGCAGCAAATATTTTGAATCCACATAGAAGGAACAAAATATCTGCTGCATTTTAAAACTCTGTACAAAATAATACACGAAAAAAGCCCCCAGTATCATCGATACTGAGGGCCTAAACTAAAACGGCGACTACCTACTCTCCCACAAATCAGCAGTACCATCGGCGTGACGAAGCTTAACTTCTCTGTTCGGAATGGGAAGAGGTGGAACCTTCGTGCTATAGTCACCTGAATTTCTTTATATCAAACATATTGCAAACAAAAGTATCTTTCGCTAACTGACCTCTCATTCGAGGCAGCCAAAAGTATATATCATCCATCCTTACCCGGATAAGGAAAGTGAACGGGCAATTAGTAATGCTCGGCTTTGATGTCTCCATCTTTACACCT
>OGMI01000380.1_pt1 | contig 23739 bp, 19 predicted proteins | sample 1573201 | NCBI WGS metagenome assembly OGMI01 (sample SAMEA2582012, study PRJEB24529) | metagenome | biome: Human gut stool | place: China | collected 2011
CAAAGTTAATATTTTTATTTCTTTTCTTTGCTGACACAGTTTAATTTACATCCTCTACGCGTAGCTATATTTTGACGGTTAGCCTGTTCCAACGCTGCTTTTTGTGAAAGTAGAAGTTGTTTGTTAAGAATATCATTATTAATCTCTGTCTCCTGTAATTTTTGTGTCAACATAGCCAGCTTTTGATTATTCTCCTCTATATAGGAAAGACTGCGAATATATTGTTCTTCTTTTATGAAACGCAACTGTCTTTCCCGTTCAATAGCCTTTTGTCGTTTTTCCCTTATTCTATATATAATATACAAAGCGATAAACAAAACTATGACTACAAGTAGAACTGACAGGAATAATAACTGACGGTAGTTAGCATTCTTCACCGCCAACTCACGATTTCGAGATTCTGTGTGCTGATAATTATACAAGGACTGAACCCGCTTGGTTGCCTCCGTTAATGTAGTGTGGTCTATGGAATCATATAGTTCATGCGTTTTTTTCAAATAATTATAGGCTTGATGATAATTCTTCTTATCAGCTTCCAATTCTGAAAGAAACCTTAAAGCTGAACTATGTTTGTAAATATTGCCAATTTTTATAGCCTCATGGAAGTAGTATCGAGCAGAGTCTAATTTGCCTTCATCACGATAAACCAGTCCCAAATGCAAGATCACATTGGAGAACATTCTTTTACTATTAGCTTGTAATAGCATCATTTTAGCTGTATCTTTTTGTCCAATACGATAAAAAAGACATCCCATTTCACCCATTATAAGATGAGTGACTTTTTCATCACCACAATTCAAAGCTAAGTGATAAGCCTCCTTATAATAATGCTTAGCCATATCTCTTTGCTTTAAAGCATTATATATATGCGCAATATTCCGATATGCAAGTGAAATTCGTTTGATATCATAATGCTGTTTGTAATATACCAATGCCATCTTCTGAGCCTCCAATGCTTCTTCATATAAGTTCTGATATAGATACAGCGTAGCCATCTGACCACAAGTCATTCCCAACAGCGTATAGTTATCACTACCCTCTCCGGTATCCAGTGCCTGTTGATACGCCTTCAATGCACGAGGTGCATCTTTCATATCGCGATAGGTGCTTCCCAAATAAAAATAAGCTTCCATCAACTTGTCGCGATTGGGATGCTTTTCGTAATAGTTGACGATAGTTCGTATCAACGAATCAGAAGTATGTACCTGATAAAGCTTGTCTGCTGCTTTGATAGAGAGCAGAGCGTAATACATCCGCACTTCTTCCGTTTCGCCTGCCAGTATACTATCGGGCAATGACAAAAGGTAAAACCGCGCACTATCCGGATAGCTGTTCATGCAGGCAATCGCCTGCCGCATGGCTGCCGGATAAACCACTTTTTCCTTACACGAGGACAAAAAAGAAAGTATTGCTATACAGATACAAATACAATAATTTCTCAACATATATTTCTATTACATAAATTATTTTCCGACACAAAAGTATACTTTTATTGAGATTAAATCGAACATTTCAACTATTAATAGACTTTCCCCTATTTAAACATAGTTATTTTTGACCTAAAGGTCTTCAGGTTACGCCTTCTCAGGATATGGCCGGTCATCACTATGATATTGTCTATCACTAAATTCAGCGAAGTAGCATCACATATACGTAGCGTGTTTTCATCTTTTTTCTAATAGCGTCTCATTAAAATTGGGAGACTAATGATATTCTTTTAATCCCTCAAACATCCCAGTGGTATTACATATACTCCATCTTCTCTCTTATATACCATTTCACCACCTGTCAATACTATCATTAAATCCGGTTCTCGCAAAGGCATCTGTTTTCCCTGCACATTCTTTTCTCTGATGAGTCTTTTTATTTCCAACAGAAGTCTTGCCCCTTCATCAATTTCACGGCTACCTAGCTTGCATTCTATATATGTGTACAGTTCCAAATACTTCCAGACGCAAGACTAATTCTTCATCTATAATTCTTTTCCAGTATTCTTTCATATCATATTTATATTTTCTTCAAAATACAGTAAATCATAGATTTATCAAATAAGCTTCGTGTTTTTGCGGTATTTTGACTCGTTTTTTTGTGATATATTACTTCTCATTTTTGTGATATCCCCTATTTAAGGTTGTTATAAATTCAGCTTTGTCTTCCAGATTATGGAGCAATTCATCCGAATTGCAAATCAGTACTTGCTGTCTATGCATGTAACCATTGTATCAGCTACACAATACAGCCTTTCTCTTAGTTGCTCTACAATAATTCTCTCATTCATAGTATTATGTGTTTAAAGTTGGATATATCTTTTATTTATCCTCATTAAAGAAATTACTTTCTTTTTCCCAAGTCAATGACCTAAAGCGTTCTTGCAGCTCTTTTAACCTTCCTATCAATTCTTCGTAGGATAATGATTGACCATAAATGAAACTTTCCTGCATCTTGGAATAATCTTTTTCCAGTTCTTTTCTTATTGTCTCATCTGGTATAAAATCAATGGTTGACGGTTTATGCAGTTTATAGTCCAGGCCACTCCATGCTGTCAGGTTTTGGCGGTGTTTTACAATTTCCTCATACATTCCTGAATCGTTCATCGCTTCCCTGGCAAAGTCCCGGTCCATCATCTTTTCTATATCATACATGTGTCTTGTCAGTCTGTCAAGTCTCGTACAGCCGCCCGGCCTGTTGAACTCTTCGTGAAGCAGGAACACCTTTTCCAGAAAGGTTCTGCCTGGTATTACAGTCGGAACACTAAACTTAGGATATGCAAAAGACTCTTCCGGATACGCATCTTCTATCATTGACCGCATTTCCACGTTCTCAAACGGTTCAAACATAGACCTGCAGCTTATTTCTATCTTTACCCTTTCCTTTATATAATCTTCCTTGTCCTTAAGACAGGATTCATACTCTACAAAGAACTCGACCGGATCCTTATCGGATTCCTTGACTTCCGGTATGTTAATCCTGAATTTACCAGCCAGACCCAGTTCTTCAAGTTTTACACTTAAATCCTTTGAAAGGGTATTTTCGATAAACTCTTTCGACTTTTTCCTTAATCTGGTTCTATCCTTTCTGGATAGTTCCTCTCCAAAATCAAGATATTTCCTGTCTATGGCCAGGTCGCAGTCTTCAGAAAACCGTTCTATCAGCCCCCACCCTTTACTGAGGCTTGTTCCACCTTTGAAAACCAAGTTGCCACTATATTCCAAACTGAACATAGCTTTAAGAACCATGCTGACCCAAAAATCTTTTTCAACAGCATTTTCCTTTATTCCCTTTCCTTCGGCGATGTTACTCAATATTGTTAGTTTTTCATCTTCCGGCAGGTTTATCCATATTATCTTCTCAGTTGTTTCCATATAAAACGGTTTTGAGTTTCTTTCTGATCCATTGCGGTGCTATCCTATAGTCATGGTTTACCTTTTCCTTTTCTTCCGTATCAAGTATCGATTTTATCTTTAGGAGAACTTCATCACTTACCTTATCTTCACCTATTTCCTTGAGGGCTGTAACAACCATAGTGAAAGCACGGCTTTGATAGGCAAAGTATCTTGGTGTCCCTTTCTTGAATGTGATTGAGCGGTTGCCTAGTTTTATGGTTCTCGGAGTTCCGTTGGTTATGTACACTGCATTCATTGGCACCTGTGTAGACAAACCCAGTTCATTCAGGGCAGTGAGGCCGGAAGGTATTATCCTTGCATGATCCTTTTCAGCTATTGCATTAGCTATCTGATCAATGCCCGGCTTGCAAATTCCAAACCTATTTCTGCTCGGATACAGGTATATGCCTTGTGAAAGCCTGATAAGGAACTGTTCTTCCTTCAGCCTTGACAGCACTCTTGTAACAAGCATATCGTTGTTCAAGTCTGCAAAATCAGAAACAGTGTATATCTTATTCTCTCCGTTCCTGGCTATGTGTTCTTTTATGACTTTTGATAGTACCATGGCATCCAATTTTGTCCGAAATTAATGTTTTTTTTCGGACAAAAAAAGCTCTTTGGCCTATTTTGTCCGAAATTCGTGCTTTTTTTCAGACAATCCATAGTTCTGAATTATAACATTTAAACAATTACCACTATGTTCCCAAATTCTAAAATTATAGAGATTTATTGTATGGCTGATGATTTTTGTAAAGAAGGCAGAGTCAACCAACAAATGTAACATTACGATATATTTTGGGTTATTTGTTTCCTTACTGTCCCCGACACACTCAGTACCGGCAGATAGATAAAGATACCTATTACCGACATCACCAGTCCGCCTATTGTTCCGGCAGCCAGAGGGAACCAGAACGGAGTCTTATCGCCTATCATGAACGGCACGAAACCGAGGACGGTCGACATCACGGTCAGGAAGATGGGGATGACCTTCACATTCCATGCCTTGGTATAAGCCCTCAGCGGAGAGAGTTTCGGGAAATTCCTTCGTATGGCATTATACTCGTTCAGGATGTAGATGCTTGCGTTCACCGTAATACCGCAGAGCAGCACGAAGGATGCGAAGCCTCCCTGGTCGAAGTTCAGGCCGAACAGATAGAACGTGAGGAACACCCCGATGTACGATACCGGTATCACGAAGATGATGGCAAGCGGCTGGCTCAGCGAATCGAACAGGATAGCCGATATGAAGAAGATGATGGAGATGACTATCAGCAGAAGCCGGTACTGGCTGTTGTCATCCTTGCCCCAGCTCCAGTAGGCGCTGTCACTCTCCACGGTATACCCCATGGGCAGACGCTTCCTGACAAGCTCTATATCCTTCTCCAACAGCTTTCTTCCCTGTTCCGACGAGCCGATATACTCATATTGCAGACACAGACGGTACTGCTGGTTCTCCTTCGCCACCTGTTTTGGAGCCTGACTTTTGGCAAGCACGGCAAGGTCGGACAGCTTGTACTGTTTCCCATTCACCACAAACGGAACGGCCATGAACGCCCATACATCATAGTCACTGCTCTGTCTGGATGAAAGACGCAGATACTCTAAACTGTTGTCGTATATGATGCTTCCGGCCAGCTGGTCGCGCATGAATACCGGACGCAACACGGCAAACAGGTCGTATGCGGTAAGGTTCTCCTCCGCCATCCTGCGCTTGTCGAACTCAAGATAGAACTCCGTATAGTCGTCCTTCCACCATGAGAACTCGGAGCTTACGGTCACTTCCTTTATACGCCGGTGGGTAAGCAGCTGTTTCTTCATCTCCTCTGCCCAGTAGCTCAGCTCGTCATAGTTGTAGCCGTACATCTTCACACGGAAACTTCCTGCCGATTCGCGCACGTCGTTGCTGAATCCCTGGTCCTGAAGTCCGTAAACCGTCCAGCTTCCGCCTCCCAGGGTAAGCGACTTGCTGATTACATTCGACTTCAGCACGTATGGGAATCCCGTATGGCTGTGCTCCTTCCTGAAATATACCTGAATGCCTGCCCGGCGCGCATTATATACGGATGTCTGGAACTGGCGTATTTCCCTGAACTCACTCAGATAGGTCTCCATCCTCTTTATAAGCGCGTTCATCTGTTCCAGCGTACTGCCGTTGGGAAGTGTGGCATTGATATACAGCACCACCTCACTCTCGTCACGGTTGAAGTAGCTGCCGTCGTACACCTTCTCCGCGAACAGACGCAAAGAACCGCCTAAGGCCTTGTCCACTATGGGCTTTATTTCTTCCCTGTAGGTCTGGTTGTCGAACACCTTGTTGTACCATTCCGCCCATCTGCCTTTCGTTTCAGCATCCTCTATCTTCTCGGGAAGCATGAACACGGGAAGTCCGAAACCCAATACAAGCAGTATGAAGGCAACGGCCCTGTACCGGCTCAGCAGTATGATCATGCCACGGTAGAAACGTGTGAAATATACCGCGCCACGCTTTACCCGCATACGGACATGGCGGGGTTTTCCCTCGGCAAGACCTGTCTTCTCTATCATAGGCGGCACAAAGAAAAGCGCAACCAGCAGTGAAATGCCAAGATTGATGATAACCACGGCTGCGAAGTCCTGAAGATTCAGGCGTATCTTCTCGTCGAGGAAGAAGATGATGACCAGTGCACCGATGGTAGTCAGTGTAGCGGCCAGCACCGACATGAAGGCCTTCAGGTTGCGCCTCCTAAGGATATGGTCGGTCATCACGATAATATTGTCTATCACCAGGTTCAGGGAGATGGTGATACCGGCCAGTGAATAAAGCTGTATCTCCAGTCCGAAGGCATAATAAAGTATGGCGGCAACCGCAATATTGACGGTCAGCCCGGTAACGATCAGGAACAGATAACGCATGTTCCGTGTGATAAGCGCCACGAAAAGCAGCAGTATCAGCACGGTGATTCCCGTACGGAACCAGATGGTATCAAGTTCCTTCGATATGTATTCGGTGGCATCATAGCCGGTATGTATCTCATATCCGGGAGGCATCACGGCTTCAGCTTCGGCTATGACTTTCTTCACCTCCTCTGCCAGTGCAAGCTGGTTGGCGGTCTCGGATGCGGTAATGGAGAGGTAGATAGAGTTGAGTCCGTTGATACGGTAATACGATGCGGGCTCCTGCTCGGTACGCGTCACCCTCACCAGACGGTCGAGCGGAATCATGCTTCCGTCCTTCGACCTGACGGCAATCTCCGACGGCACGAAACCGTCCGCGCTGCCCTCCGTGGTACGTACAAGCCTTATCCATTCGGAAGTGCCGCCTTTCTCCAGTTCGCATATACCGAGAAACTCCCTGCCGTAACGCTCGGTGATGGCATCCAGAATATCCTGTACCGATATACCGGTGCTTTCAAGCTGCACATTGTCATACACTATTCTCCATTCCATGGGTGTGGCACCGCTTAGTTCCACCTTATACACCCCGTCCAATGCCGAAAGCAGGGGCTTTATGCGCTCCTCCCCGTACTTCTGTATCACTATCGGAGTGGCCGGAGCATTCAGCGTATAGGTCATGAACGGACGCGACGCGTTGTCATCGCTTCTCTGGGTGGAGATGAGCGGGTAGCTCACACCGTCGGGAAGCTGCGACCACAGCTGTCTGATAAGTGTGGACACCTCAAACCGTGTGGCATCTATATCCGCATGCCTGTCAAGCTCTATCCTTATATATCCGCTCCCGTTATCGGAAGTGGAGGTGATGTTCCTTATACCGTTCACCCTCGACAGCATCCCTTCCAGGCGGCTGGTCACCTCCGTCTCCACCACCCTTGCAGAGTTGCCCGGCATGGAGAAAGAGACCGAAAGCCCGGGCATGTCACGTGAGGGCGACAGCTTGACCGGAAGCAGCGGCACAAGCGCAATACCCACCAGTGACAGGCATACAAACGTAACTATCAGTGTAAACGACGACCACACAAGCGGACGTTCCTTATTCTTTTCCTTCATACTCATCCCAATGTCATCTCAACAGGTTGTCAAAATCAAAACGGTCGGAAAGCGACATGCCCGACTCGAAGTCATGCAGCGTGAGCTTGCGTATCTTATAGTAGTTCAGCCAGTAGTTCTGCATGGCCTGTATATAGTTCTTCTGTGCCTCCTGCTGGCGGTTCAGTGCAAGCGTGAGACTGTTGATGTCGGCCTTGCCTATGATGAACCTCCTGCGTGTCCGGTCGTATGCCAGTTCGGCAAGGTCGAGTGCCTCCTCTGCGCTGGCTATCATGTCCTGCTGCACGCTGAAGTCGCTCACAGTCATCATCACATCCTCCTCCAGACTTATCTCCTCCTGACGGGCTGCAATCTTCACCACATTCAGGTTGTTCCTGGCCATATTGTACTTGCCCTTGCGTACGCCCCAGTCCACAAGCGGTACCGATACGGTAAACGACACAAGGTCCTGCTGCAGAAGGTTACGGTAGGCCGCGCCGATATTGTCGGCCACCTGGTTGAAACCCACACTCGCATTGAAGCTGGCGTTGAAGCGCGACTCCTTCCTGGTGCGGTCAACCTCACGCTCGGCCTCCAGTACGTTCTGCCTCTGTTCCAGATATGCAGGATTGTTCTCCCGGGCAAGAGCCATGGCACGGTCGGCAGGGATGTCGATATAGCGCGGGCGTGCGGGAAGGTCTATCTCGATATACGAGTTTCTGTCCATATTGAGGAATGTGGCAAGCGCCGACATGGCACGCTTGCGGGCAATCTCCGCATTCTTCAGCGTATTGCGCGCGTTCACCCTGTCCAGTTTCAGGGTAAGAAGGTCGGCCTGCGAGATAGAGGCGATTTTCTGCCTCTGCTCGCCTATGGCATACAGTGTATCAGTGGTGGCCACATTGTCCAGTGCAAGCTTATAGTCAGCCTGTGCCATGGCAAGGGCGAAGAAATAGTTCACCGCCTCTTCCGATACACTCTCGGCATTATACAGATACTGCTTCTTCACCTTCTCGAACTTCAGCGGCTCTATCCTCCTGTCCCACCTGAAGGCGTTGAAGCCGAGCAGGCTCTGCTGGTATCCTATACGGAAAGGCACGGTAGAGAACTGGGTGGAATTTGTATCACCGAAATTGCGCATATAGTCAAGCTGCGTGTCAACATAGAACGTACCGCCCAGAAGATCGAAGTTCTGCACAAGGCTCAGTCCGGCAGAAGCGCTGAGCATCTGCTGCTCACGGTACACGTCGATATCCTGCTGCGAGTCATAACGCTGCGTGATGTACCTGTAATACTGCGCCGGAGTCATGTTCAGGGTCAGGCTCGGCAGTCGCGCCGCCTTATAGCTGCGGTACTCCCAGTATCCCGAAAGATACATGTTCTGATAACGGAAAGCCGACAGCGAGCTGTCGTTGGCCATGGTGATGGTCTCCTTCAGGTCCAGTCTGAGGACACTCTGGGCCTGTACTCCCGCACTGCAAAGGGCAGACAGGAGCAGTATATTAATTTTTCTCAGTTTCATGTTTTCTATATATAAACCAGTAAATAAGAGGAATTACAAAAAGGCTGATCACAAGTCCCACCGTCATGGTGCCTATCATGGCAACCGAAAGCGGACGCTGCATTTCCGAACCGAGGTCGGAGGTGAAAAGCAGCGGAACCATTGCGAACACCGTAGTCAGCGTGGTCATGATGATGGCCCTGAGCCTTCTGTGGCCTGCCGTATGTATGGCATCAAGCAGAGGCATTCCTTCCCTGCGCAACTCGTTGATGGAGTCGAGTTTCAGGATGGAGTCGTTCACCACGATACCGCATGAAACGATGATACCGATGGCCGACATAAGGTTCATGGTATGTCCCGTAGCCCACAGCAGCACCAGTCCGAAGGCTATATCCATAGGTATCTCGGCAAGCACGATAAGCGGCTGGAGGAAACTCTCGAACTGTGCGCATAGTATGAAGTACATGAGCAGCACCGATATGAGCAGGATTACCGTCAGCTCACCCATCATCTTTTTGTTGGAGAAGAAACTTCCGCCGAACGACACATCCCAGCGGCTGTCACTGTCGACTGCCCTGCGCACGCCGTCCATCACCTGAGGCACATACCCCACATTATAGAAGTTCACGGGGATATACTCACCGTTGCGTCCGGCAGTAATCTCCTTCAGGTCCTCGTCGGGAACTATACGTACCAGCTCGCGCAAAGGGATATAGTTCCTTTCCCTTGTAACTGCATCAGCGTTGGTCTCTACAAGCGTTTCCGCAAGGATACGGTTCACACTCATCTCCCTTCCGGCTATACCTATGGGAAGATACTGCTGGTAGGAACGCAAGGTTGAAACCTGGTTGTCCTTCAGTGCGGTACGCAGCACCCTTACCACCTCGTCATAGTTCACATTATATATAAGAAGACGGTTACGGTCAACCTCCAGGTTAAGCTGGCTGCGGAACGGAGTACCGTCCGGCATATAGCCTGTCTCTTTTGCGATATCCGCCTCAATCTCCCTGACATCCGAAGCTTCAGGAGTCGAAGTGCGGTCGGACGCCCGGAGCTGTGCCACAAGGTCAGGCTCCCCTGTCACGAAAAGCTTCTCGAACAGGGTAACAGGCGGCGAGAAAGTCACCGTTGCTGCCGGATATTCCCTGCGTATCCTGCTGCCAAGCATTTCCGTAAGGACAGGTATACCCGAAGGCTCCGCTGTACGGAAATAAAGCTCGGCCTCACCGGAGGAGAGTTCGTTCTCCGTACCGAGCAGATAGTCCTGCATACCCACGTATGCCGTATGCTCCTCCACAAGCGAATCCGTCATGGCAAGTATGACGTTCACCCTGCGGTTGTTCTCGTCCACATGTATGTTCTCGTTCCATTCTATGCCCACCACAGTCTCGTTCTGGTCAATCTTCGGCATACGTTCCTTTTCAATCACCATGAACATCAGCACACACAGCGGCAGCGAGACTATCGCAAACGCCATAGTCATCTTCTTGTGTGCAAACACCCACTCGATGCCGGCATCATAGAAACGTGTAAGCCATTCGTTCTTGAGCAGATTCTTGAAGTTGGCAGTAAACCAGTTGTGCTTCCTTATGCCCATACGGTAGAACAGCACATACAGCACAGGCAGCAGCATGATACCCGTGAAATAGGACACCATCAGTCCCGAAGTGATTGAGAACGCCTCGTCCATGAAAATCGCTCCTGCAATACCGCTCATGAATACCAGGGGCACAAACACCGCAATGGTGGTAAGCGACGAGCTCAGCATCGGAGTGATCATCTCCGAAGTTCCCGCCACTGCCGCGCGTTTCAGCGAATAGCCCTTCTCACGGTACTGCGACACGTTCTCCGTCACTATTATGGCATTGTCTATCATCATACCCACGGCAAGAATCAGTCCCGAAAGCGAAATCACATTGAGCGAGATCCTGCATATATAGAAAAAGAAGAAGGTGATGACAACGGATGTAATCATGGTAATGCCTATGACAAGCGGCGAGCGCACGTCACCTATGAAGAACACAGCCACGATGAATATGAACAGGAATCCAAGCGTGAAGTTCTGCTGCAGGTTGGATATGGTATAGTCAAGCAGTTCGGTCTGGTTGCGCGAGATGCCGAACTCTATGTCGGGATATATCCTTGTGAAATAGTCAGTTGTCTCCTTCAGCTCACGGCGCAGATTGTCCATGTTCTCCTCGCCCTGCTTGATGATGGCCAGCGTCACGGCACGCTTTCCTCCGGCAAGCGAGCGTCCCGTCTCGTTTCGGGTAACGGTCTGCACATCGCAGATGTCGCCCAGACGCATCACCAGTCCGTTACGGTTGAAGCAGATGTCCTCCACATCCTCCGGAGTACGGAGAATTGAGGCTATACGTATGTTGTATTCATAATATCCGTCACGCACAAGCATGCTTCCCGGCTCCACATTGTTCGATGACAATATGGATTCAAGGTCGGCCAGTCCCATGCCGAGGCTCTCCATCTTCCCCATGTCCGGCACAATGCGCAGCATCTTCTGCGGTACACCTGTCATATCGGCCATTGCCACCTGCGGCAGCTGCTCGATACGGCGTTTCACCACATTCTCGGCCAGCGTGCACATTTCGAGGAATGCATCCCCGTCGGTCTCCTGATATGGGACAGCATCCTTCAATGTCATGTTAAGGTAGAACACGGGAATGTCCGTAGCGCTCGCCTTGATGGCCTTCGGACGCACAGCATCCCTTGGCAGACTGTTCATTGCGGCATCAATCTTCTCGTTCACCTCTATGAAGGCAAGGTCGGTGTTCGTGCCGAAGTCGAACGACAGGCGTATGATACCCGACCCGTCGCGTGTCTCGCTCCTCATCTCGCTGAGTCCGGACACCTGAATGAGCTGTCTTCTCACGGGGGCCACCATCGTGTTCTCCAGCTCACGGGCGGAAGAGTTCTCGCCGGTCACCTGCACGGTTATCTGCGGAATGTCTATATCGGGAAGAAGCGATACGGGCAGCGAGAAATAAGTCACCAGTCCCACTATGAAGCAGGCTGTGAAAGCCATGAGTACCGCTACAGGTCTCTTGATCAGAAATCTTACCATAGTACGGACATGTTTTTAAGGTATAACTTTAACCGGAGCCTCATGTGCAAGGTTCACGTTTCCGGTCACGATAATCTGTGCCCCTTCCTCCATGCCGTCACCTGTCACGGTATATTCGGTCATGTTCTCCAGTCCGGTACTGATATAGTTCCACATCGCCTTGCCGTCCTTCAGGGTAAATACCACCTGCTTTCCTGTACGCAGCACCACGGCAGTCTTGGGCACTACAAGCTGGTCGGGAACGGAGCGTTTCACGCTTACACGCACGTTCATACCGTCGAACAGTTTTGCACCGCCGTTCACCTTTGCCCTTACACTCACAAGTCCGTTCTCGTCCACCAGCGGATTTATTTCCGACACTGTACCGCTGCATGCTCCGGCAGTTCCGGCAAAGGGAACAACCTCCACCCTGTCGCCCCTGTTCACAAGCGGCAGCTCGCTTTCCAGCACCTTAAAGGCAATCTCCATTCCACCGCTTCCTATCACACGGCAGAAAGGCTTCGAACCGTCAGGACGGTTGAAACTGCGAGATTCAAGATTGGCCACAACCCCGTCAAACGGTGCGGTTATAACTGCCTGTTCAAACTCGTACCTTGCCATTTCGTATGCGGCACGGCTCTGTCCGTAACCGCTCTTCACTTCTGCAAGGCTGACTATATCCTTGGGGATTTCCTGCATACGGTCCGGTGAATACCCCTGACCTATCAGCACATCCTTCATCTCCAGTTCCGACTGGCGAAGTGCTATCTCCGCCTTCTCCAGACTGTTCTTCAGGGTGAAAAGGTCAAGTTCGGCTATCTTCTGGCCTTTCCTTACATGGTCACCGTTCTTCACATATATATGTGCTACCGGTTCCGATGTAACGCGGAATGAAAGGTCGGCATACTGTGAGGCCGTAACCTTGCCGTTGCTCACCAGCTCATGGCTGAACGTTGTCTTCTTCAGTGTCATTACCGTGACCTCGTTCACCTGTGAGGGCAAAACTGTTTCCACTCCTTCTTTTCCGGAAGTATCGTCTTTTTTCTCGCCGCAGCCTGCCAATATTCCGGCGGCAAGCAGCAACACATATACGTAGTGTGTTTTCATTCTCTTTAAATATTTTTCTTCGTAAATACTTTTTCTAATATAGTAAACTAAAGAGCCTTATATGAAATCAGAATTAAATCATTATCTGTTATTCCTGTTGATAAGTAGAATTGGTGTAATTTTTAATAACATTTATCTGTTGTATATTTTCACTGGAGCCTTATTTTGAAAGACCTAATTCATATTTCTTAATTGCAAATTCCTCTCCTTTCATTGTGGAAGCAAATAAATATTTATCATTCTTGTCAATACAGAAAGAACAGACAGGCATATCCAATGTATATTTGTGCAGTAATTTACCATCCCAATTAAATACACATAAAATATCACTGTAATAATTGGGTAGGCCTTTATACAAATTTTCTTTCAAAGCTTCTCCATGCGTATAGGGAGTCATAAGACAATAAATGTAGTTTTCAGTTACTTTGGTTACAGCCCCCCTTAAACAATGATCATTAATAACCCTTCTGTCATTAGACGCCTTATAAATTGGATAATCTGTACATAAAGGTATTCGTTTAGATAAATGAGTTTCATCCATCTCCAAAATCTCTATAAACCTACCAAGTCTGCAAGTATAAACGAACTTGTTTAATGATGGATGTTTAGCTAGTTTTGCATCGCAATATACCAAAAAATCAGCTGGTTTCACATAAGTAGCTACATTTATACCAGGAAATTTATAATTGATAGCTTCAACTTTATTCCTCTTAAAATTTATGGCTGATAAAATCTTATTATCGGTAAGTTCCCCTCCTGTTGCTATACAGATGCTGTCATTAAACATCACAAAATTAGGAAATAATAAACAATTATGATTTAGTGGCATATCGATAACTTCCCATTTATCCTTATCAAAAGGATATTCTTTTCTTATTTTATAAACCTTACTGATTGTACCAGAATAATTAGCTATAAACAATGAACTGTCCGTAACCTGATAGGATGGATTGATTACTTCCAATGTTCCATTTCCTTTGGTTAAAAAGGAACCTTTTTTTATCAAACTATTACCTTTTAACTCGTATATAGCATACAACTTATTTTGGGACAACTCTTCAATAAGAAACTGATTCTCATCTATGAAATCTATTTTCATACCCCAAATATCTGAATCACATTTTAGATATTCACCCTGCAACTGAATTGTAGGCAGTTCCTGAATTGTATTATCTTTATCCTTGCTTTTTTTCGAAGAACATGAAAACAACAAAAGACACGTACAGATTATATAAAATAAATGCTTGACCATAATACTTTTTTAGTACTAACTGATTATAAATGAATTTAATTAAATGTTATTAGAGTTTATAACGAATAATTGATTAAAGCGTTCTTTGACTTATCTTTGTGTTCTAAAAAGTTCAATAGATGTATTACGACAAGATTCGCCACCGTCATAGCCAAGTGCTTGCAGCGACAGGATTAATTCCTGTTGAGTTTGACGCCTTACTAATAACTTTCAAGTACCATTGGGATGAATATTACAGCCATTTTACCTTGGAAGGTAAAGTGCGTCAACGTATATCTTACAACAAGAAGACCAGTGTGTTGCCTTTGATTCAGGACAAAATGTTTTTCATATTGGTATATCTGAAGACCAATCCCCTTCAGGAACTCCATGCCATTCAGTTTGAGATGACCCAGCCCCAGGCCAATAGATGGATTCATCTGCTTTCAGAGATTCTCCGGCGTACATTGAAAACGCTTGGTGAATTGCCGGACCGTAACTCCAAACGTCTGATACACATCCTTCAAGGATGCGAAGAAGTCTTGTTGGACGGAACCGTGCGACCTATTCAACGTCCTTTGGATGAAGACAGGCAGTCTGCATGCTATAGTGGTAAAAAAAACTCATAGCATAAAGAATAACCTGTTATGTACCAACAATCTTAGGATTGTATGGCTGAGCTCCACATACGAAAGTCATGTCCATGACAAAAAGATTTATGATGAAGAACCTCTTCTACTTCCCAAAGGTATTAGACTCTGGCAAGATACGGGCTTCATCGGACACAGGCCGGGTGGGGTTGAAATATGCATGCCCAAAAGAAACCTAAAGGAAAAGAGCTTACTAGTGCTGAAAAACAAGAGAACAAGCGGATTCCCGGAATCAGGATTAAAGTGGAGCATGCCATAGGTGGTATGAAAAAATGCCGTATTGTCAAAGAACGATTCAGATGACATAAATTCGGTTTCGAAGATATGGTGATTCTTATTGCTTGTGGATTACACAATTTCAGAATCAGTCACAAAATGAGTCATATAACAAATTAATCTATATAATGTCTATTAAATAAATTGATTTAGCAGAATTAATTTATTCTCTAATGTATAAATATAAGAAATTAATAAAGTAACATGGTAATATTTATTGGATACAATATATTTTCATTATTGGATTTAAAATATTTACTTTATCTATAAATCTATTGTTCTACTTAGATTGTATTGTCTAAATTATTCCATGTTACTTAGTCCCAAATTAATATCACCACAAGCCGGTATTAATTACCATAATGGTCTGGATAATATATACCTACCGGTCTCCAAGGTACTATATATGAAATTTCCATACAAGAATAGGTTATTTGATAATGACAAGAGCTTCCACTAGTTTCTGTTTGAGATAGTGCCTCTATATTAGCCATTGCCAAATCTGACATTTTAGTATTCTGCTGTGTAGAATACACGCTATAACCGGCTACCAAAGCAAATGCAGCCACAAATAAAGTCTTGATAATTTTCATAAATTTCGTTTTTAATATTGTTATAATTATTACATCAGAGGAAAATAAACCTCCATTCTCTCAAATCTTATTTTAAGACTCACTATTCCATTGGACACACCTCCTTTCTACAATAATATTCATTTACATATTCTTGCTATTTTTTTACAATACATTTTATCTTCCAATATTTTCTTCACCTCCAGTCTCATTTCCCTTATTGCAGAGGAGTTCACCTTAGGCTCGGCACGAAGCACATACTCTGCCTCCCTGACAAGCTTTACCCTGTCAAAATACTCAGGCTCCGCATAAAGCTTTACCAGCAGATAGTGGGGATATACACGCTCCGGTAATCTGCGGGTTGAACGTAGCAGATACATCTCCGCTTTCCCATATTCTCCGCTTTCATGTGCATTGCGTCCTAAAATATTCAATATCATCGGATCTCCGCTCACCGTCATGGCTTTCAGCAGAACCTCTTCTGCCTTGCCGTAACTTCCGGCTTTGTATAATGCCCTTCCGTACTCAAAGCAGAAATCTTTATGCCAGGACATTTTGTCATAAAGCTTTCCATATTCATCGGCAGCCGCCTTAAATGCTCCGGAATGATACAGAACCCTGACCGGCATCCACTCGCGAACAGCCCGGGTACGTGCGGAGTACTTACCATATATATTTACCGAAGCTGTTAATCCGGCCACAACAAGCGGCAGCAGGACTGCTACAGCATACCTTTTACGCTTTATCATAATCAGGCCCTCGCCACAAAGCGCCATTACCGCCAATAGCCATACAGAAACAATAGCCGGGATATGCAGCGGATAGGAAAAGCACGCAAATACCATAAGCGATACAAGACATCCGCCCATTCCCGCAAGATGTTTACGGCTACCGGCTATCATTAACAACACAAGCAATACAGTTACAAGCAAAACGGATACCCACACTCCATATTCAACTGCTATCTGCAGATATTCGTTGAAGGCAAAATCGGGTGTTCCGGCTACCCATGCCTCCGACTCCGAATACTCACAATCCGTGAAGTATCTTTCCTGAGCATCACCGTAAATGGCGGAAAAAGTCCTTCCGTTTTTTTCACCCCAAGGATTATCGGCAATGGCCCGGAGAGTTATCTTTCCTATCAGCAAACGGCCGTCTGCCGAATCACGTTTCATGAAATATGCACTGGAGGCAAACAGCAAACCGAGTATAAGCACGCCCAATACGGCATATCTGTGCTCCGATACAAATGATTTTACTTTCGCATGGTAAACCCTGAGAACCACATATCCGCACGAAATCAGGGCAGCAAACCATGCCGCACGGCTCATGCATGCCGGAAGCACACTGCATATCAGCAACAGTACACACATCGAGAAATAATACTGCACGACCGAAAGGCGGTCTTTCTTTCCGTTCAATACAGACATCCGGTACAGGGCTATCGGAAGAACTGCCGCCAGATAGCCTGAATAGGGCCCCGGGTTATAGAATGTTCCCGTAAGGACAAAAAGCGAATGGTTTGACGGATATATACCTGCAATCTGACCCAGACCATGCAGGGCCTCCACTGCACCGAATCCCATCAGCACCCATTGCACCGACTCCGACACGATAAGGACAGTCCGCTGTGGATTCACAATATATCCGGCAAGCCACAAAGGCAATACCACAGTCATCACGGCAGAAAGCCACATCCATTGCTCCCCCTGCAGGTCGGACGGCACGCTACCGTCTGTCACCAGCACAGTTCCACCCGCAAGTCCGGTAAGGAGTACCCCTGCCAACCACGGCATGACTCTGTATAACCATTTCCTTAGTTCAACACTCATATTATGCATAGTTCGCTCAAAAAAAGTTCCATATTCCTTTTTATTCAATCCTCTTCCATACCCTGTCCCAGCAAATATCGCCCGTATAGCTGTCCTCCGATTTCCATATCCTCGAAGCCACTCCAACTATATACTCCTCCGGAAGCAGGCCCCAGTAACGTGAATCCTGTGAGTTCTCACCATGGTCTCCCGCTACGAAATAATAGTTCTTACGGAACTGGTAAGAAGTTATCACACTGTCGTTCAGCAGTACTGTATCTCCCTTTACATACATCTTCTTCCCTTGTTCCCATTCTATAAGCTTGCGGTACAATACTCCACCAGTACGGTTCATCTTCACCACATCCCCCTCTCGGGGAACAAACAGAGGCCCGAACTCCTTGATGTTCCAGTCCAGCAGGGAGTCGTATGGGAAGCTCCTGTATACTCCATCAGGAAAATCCTCAGGACGCATCAGTCCTATACGCTTCTGTGAAGCAACATTCCCCAAAGGTATGTTAACACCTTTCACCTTGAATATCCCCTTCCTTATGGAGACCGTATCTCCAGGCAACCCGATACAACGCTTGATATAATACTTCATTATGTGCATCTCTATACGGCTCCAGTCATTGGGATGCGGAAAATTGAAGACTACCACATCATTGCGCTTTATCTTCCTGAATCCCGGCATACGGTATATTTCAGTCTGTTCCAGATTAAGTGATTTGTTCAGTTTAAACAGACGTGCTCCAACGACAGGTTTCCACACAAGCACGAAATCCCCCTTACGCAGTTCCGGTGACATGGAATCACTTGGTATCCGGAACGATGCAAACACGAACACAAGTGCCAGAATCCACAGCAGAAACAGGCATGTACCCACAAAGGCAATATTCATTATTATTTCAAACCATCTCTTCATAATCTCACAGCCATGATTTCCTGTTGAATATACCATTCACCACCATCACTACTGATGCATTATGCCCCCTGCCATTGGGACATTCAGCAGTAGTGCTTTTCTTATAAGGAACCGTGCCGCACGCAGCTTCAGGCTGTCCCCACCCTGTTGTGTTCCATCACCTTTTCCAGTTGCGTGCGGTTTGTCCTTGCCATTTGAATACCTTCTCCATCTGCCTTTCCCATAGTCCGAGCAGCTGCACAAAACGCATAGAACCCCCAAAATCATCATTACGTAAATACGCAGTATTGAATATCTTGATTCTATTCCGATTCCTCCTTAATATAGAAACAGACTTATATTTTATTTCATTTTAATCCCGAATTTTAATATTTTACCAGGCTTTCCAAAAACAAGGCAACCATCCTTCATGCAGACGAGATTACCGATCGACCCAATTATATTCTTGTCGGCGTAAAGTAATTTGTATGGCTCTTTCTCGGGATAACTGAATAACATTATATAACATTTTTCTTTACAGAAGAAAGAAATGGCAAAATCATTGCCGTCAGAAACGATATTTGTGGAATAAATTTTCCCTTCGTCTACAATCCTGCGCATAAGTCCCAATGGGGTGCTTTTGTCAACTCCAGAAAAATCCGGCCATAGGTCTCCGAAATTCAAATCACAAAACACTTCGGCCTTTCCATCATAACATTTGTATATTCTAGGTTCAACAGCCGGCAAATAAAGTACAGTGTCATTTGCAATTCCGGCAAAGACATTATAACTGGCAAATGTTACATTTTCTATCTCACCTGGTACAGGCAATACAGTCTTTTTCTTTTCATCCTTTTCATATACTAGCTTGTTCTTGTTTTCTCCATAAGCTACATTGCCTCTATCATACCACACGCCGCCGTCTTTGCTCTCTTCCTGGAAAAAATGACTTGATTGTTTTTCTGCATCTTTTTTGTATAGGAACGAAAGATTCTTATCCAGAAACAGTCTTTGCGATTCCGAATATGTATCCAGAAGTATTATTCCCGATGATGTGACATTAAAATCTACAACCCTAACAAATTCACCGGGACCGTTTCCTCTATTTGTAAATGAGTTGATAAGAAGCCCCTCAGAGTCATATTGATAAAGCCCCGGATCTTTCCATGAGTCTAGAACCAGAATAGAATTCCCTGTCCATTTTACCTTTGTCATATCACCTGGGAAATGTTCCGACAGAGAATCATTTAAGCACATTACTTCTAAAGAAGATGTTTCTTCCTTCAAAGAAATTGCATTGCCTAGGTCTACATCAACTGTATATGAACTTTTTTTAATCTGTACATTAGTACATGATGCTATAATAGGAATTAATATAACACCGGTAATTTTAAATAAGTGCATTTTCATATATTCTTATATTTTTATATTGAATTTTTACTGTTTTTTTTACAGAGATGACTGATATGTTATCAGTCATCTCTGTAATTTCAAAGCTTACCATGGAGTTCCAGGACAACTAGCACCTCCATTAGGATCACATTTCCAACGACTCGTAGAATAAACAGTCACAATCCATGTCCCATTACCGATTTCTTCATCAGCCAACGCTTCCACGTTAGCCAATGCAAGGTCCGACATTGTTTTTTCCTGCTGTGATGTATATACACTATAACCAGCCATTAAAGCGAATGCTGCAACGAATGCAGTTCTAATAATGTTCTTTTTCATAAAATTCTAAATCTTGTTTATAATATAAAATTATTTATTCACACACAAAGCAACAAATCTCCGATTTGCAGTGCTTCAAAACAATCATTACCTTTGCATTGGTTACACCTCCTCTCTTCAACTGAAATCATCGGGTCTTCATCTGTGAAAATTTAGTGCCATACAACCTGTTCGCTATTTCTTATCTCGAATATTCGTTCTTCACGCCCTCGTGTATAATTTCTCAACCAGTACAAAGCTCCTTTTGGAATATTCCGATATAACAAGCGGTCATCTTCTGCGGCCACCTGTTTACCCAAAGATATCCACTCCCCATCATCCATATAAAAAAGCTCGTATACATTACCTTTACGTATTCCATTATCATCGTTACGGATTATAAAGCGTATTTTTTCGATAACAGCAGGCCGTTCCAATTCCAATCCACCCCATGATAAAGAATCATTCGTATGAAAAAAAGTCAGTGGATCTCCGTCAAACAACTTTTCGGCACCGTTACGTGTATAATAAATACTGGCATCGTACCTGCCAATTATCTTTCCACGCAATGGCTTGCTTTCCCCTTTGGCATAAAATTCCACCTCAGCCATGTTTCCCCACGTTTTATCCGAAGACTGATACCGAAGATATTTTACTGGCTTATTGATTTCATTTGTTACCGTTATGTATTTAAAAGAAGGTTTTTCTGTAATCGTATGAAAAGTAACAGCGTTTTGAAACTCCGGATTATCAGCTCCCTGAAAACGACTCCCCGGCATTAACGGAGGCAAATAAGCCAAATTGGAGGATTCCGGATTTTTTCTTTCCAATGTATAATTCATTGTTTCTGCCTGTGGGATAAAATAAGTTATATTGCCTAATGTATCCAGAAGAAACGGATAACCCGATAAATTAAGCTTTCCTTCGGAATATAAGGCCGGCTGATATACAATGTTCGGTCCCACAGCCTTAAAACTTGCGCGATTGCCATCTGCCAGTCCCCATGCTACCGGGGTCCACCCCTTCGGGTCAAACACACACAGATAGGCAAGACGATGCCTATCCTTATTCTGCAAAGATATTGTTATATCCCTGGCTCCGATAAATGGATAGTCAGCCGTAACATCCTGCAAAAAAACATTTTTGAAAAAAGCCGGAATATCTTCGTCTGCATACAGAACAGCCGGCGATGTGGATTGTGCCCCAAATGTTTGCCGATACACTTTAGGTATTTTATAACGAAAGCGCACCAAGTGTTCGTCTGGTTGTTGCTCAGCACCGGAAAAATCATGAAAGGAGCCGTCATTGTTATAGACAACATTAAAAACATGTCCGTTTAATCCCTGCCCCCAATGGGGTACAGTCTCAATTCCTACAGGAATACCACAAGCTCGCATTGCATATACAGCCAGATGAGCATAATCACTGCATAAACCGAACTTTATATTAAATAAAGTGCTGGGACGCAATGAAACCGCCAGTACACTTTCCAGTGCTATGTGAATGGGTTGTCTCATAAGCTCATCATTGATAACCCTGCATGCCTGGACGGCAGTTTTTATGCTGTCGTTTGCGAGTAATGGTTCAAAGCGTTCGCGGTAGCGTTGTCTCCATTGCTCGGGTAACTCTTCCGCAATCCGATATGGTAGTATCCAATCACAGAATTCTCCGAAAGACAAGTGCTTATTCCATGGCCGGCCCCAGACAGCAAAAGCCTCATCTATATTTTTAATTAAAAAATCTGCCGAGAGTGTTTGTGTATCCCATTTCACTGCTGGCAATTGGTTATAGTATTTAGCCTGTTTACGAAACGAATCATATATATACGGAATATCATATTCTTTCTGGTGAATAGCATATACAGAATCTATAAAAGAATAATATTCATCTATAGAAGCTCCTGAATAGTATCGTTTTGTGACCATATTTCCTATCAGGAATTGTGCAGCCCGATATTTCAGTGAATCTTTGGGTGCTTTATAATGTTCAAGTACTTGTGCCAGTTCATATTTGTTCTGTTTTGCCATATCCAGAGCCATCTCCACATCGAAAACCATGTTATTTTTCTGGCAAGAACACAAGATAAGAATAAAATAGAGAGAGAATTTGTGTTTCATTAGTTAGTATAATATTTAATGCTGCATCATCTGTTCAAAACGTATCATGTGACAGTTGGTATAAATAACTATTCAAAATTGATTTCATACATACGGGTATTCACAAACAGTTTTTTCACCTACATAAATGATATAAACACACTATGTAAGCATCCGATTCTATTTATACATACAGGATGCGAAAAACTGTCGCGTCTCAAGATGTATCTCAGTTCACGTACATGCTTTGTTTGGAAAAAGAATATAAATGGTACATTTCCGTCACCAAGTGAATCCACCTCGTGCATGAACTCCTTCCATCTTGGCAGCTGGAGCTTGTAACTGATACAGCCCACAGAGTCAACAAAGTCCACTGCCTTGTAGCAGGATTTCGATAACCTATGTCTCCTCCCCCTACTATACGGACAAAGAAAACCGAACTAGAACCGGGTCCGGATGATAAGCTATCGCATACAAACTACCGTCATCTTTGGATACTTCGATTACCTTCAATGGCACATCCGACAGATAACGTTTCTGTAGTGTACCGTCCCACCCGTAAACTTCTATCGTATAACCGCTGAATGCCGCATCCTTATCATCCCGGTAGTTTTTCCCGGAATAAAGCGCATATACATACTTCTCAGTGGCACACACATCCAGATAGCCTACAGGAGTGTCCGTCTCTATTGCCGGACTGTTATACTTATATTTTGGAAACGATTCCTGAATCTCTTTAATGAAATTCCAGCGCTCACCGGACTGCTCATAAAAAGTCAGAATCTTGGCTTTGTATATGGCCTGCACGAAATGGTTACGGCGCGGACTGGCTGCCAGTTTACCCTGGTATACATCACCAAGAACAAATCCGTCTACCGTCTTTTCTTCTTCATCCCTATAAGGATACTCACCAAAATCACCTACCTTCTTTCCATTGCCGTCCAAAATGGTAAAACGGTTGTGCTTATGCAAGCCGGTTACTATGTAACGGTTGTGCTGCACCGGCAGCATCTCAAAGCAAATCAAAGAATCCGCTAAAGAGAACAAAGATTGGAATAATATTCCCTCATCCCCACGCTGCATCATGAAACATTCCTTCTTGCTCACATCAAACAGAATCGGACGATTGTTCATGTCCGGATAAACAGTACCGACAAGCAGAAACTCACCCGGTCCCTGCCCAATTTTGCCATATTCGGACACCTTCTTGTCAGAAAGATGTACGAAATGAAGAAAACCATCCTGATTCGAGTCTACAACGACCAGCACCGAATCATTCTCCCAGGATATGTCCTTTACTTTACCCAGCAGCAGTTGGTTTTCATCAAGCACTATTGAATGATGCAGGTCTATTTCAGGCACGTCTTTTCCCTTATCAGGCTTACAAGATACCAGACATGTTAAAAGTACTATATTTAAAATGCGAATCAGCAGTTGAAAACATCTTCTGATTCTTGATTTAAAAGTTTGTAAT
>OGMI01000383.1_pt1 | contig 23492 bp, 19 predicted proteins | sample 1573201 | NCBI WGS metagenome assembly OGMI01 (sample SAMEA2582012, study PRJEB24529) | metagenome | biome: Human gut stool | place: China | collected 2011
AAAGCACCACAAAATCTGCTGCTCTACGGTAAGTGAAACTCCGGTTATAATGTCCCAGCCATTCGTTCCCGGATTGCCACTCCGGTCGGAGTTCCGGCAAGCCCTCCTTTTCCGGTTTCGCGGATATCCTCGCTCATGCTGCGTCCAATCGCACGCATTGCATCTATCACTTCATCCGGCGGGATTTTACTTGTGATTCCAGCCATGACCATATCCGACGAAGTCATTGCATTGACCGCTCCCATCACATTGCGTTTCACACATGGCACTTCGACCAGACCTGCCACGGGATCACAGGCAAGTCCAAGCAGATTTTTCAATGCCAGGGCTGCCGCATGGGAAATCTGCTCGGCATCTCCGCCCATAAGGTATCCCCCCCCCCCAGCCGCCATCGCCGAAGCCGAGCCGATCTCAGCCTGACAACCTCCGGCTGCCCCGGCGAGAAACGCCCTGTTTGCGATCACGCCGCCGATTCCTGCCGCCACATAAAGGGCTTCCACCATTTTTTCTTCGGAAAAATGTTTTTCCTCTTCTAATGTGAGAAAAACTGCCGGAACAACACCGCAGGAGCCCGCAGTCGGTGCCGCAACGATCCGTTTCATGCAGGCATTGGATTCACCTGTCTTTAAAGCTTTTTCCATCACTTTTCCAATAAATTTTCCACAGAGCAAAGTTCCTGCTTCTCTTGCTGCATGCATTTTTTCCCCGTCTGTTCCCACCAGACCGCTTGCAGACTTCAGCTTTCCATCATAATTGTCATCTGCCTCACGCATTGCCTGATACATGCCCCGCATCTGCTCAAAGGCTTCTCCCTCGCTGATTCCCTGCTCCCTGCAATCATCTTCCTGCACGATTTTCCAGAAGGGCTTTCCTTCTTTTGTTGTCATTTCGCATATTTCTTCTAAGGACTTATACATTTTTCTCTCCCTACAGTAAACTCAGATATGTTACTTTTAAAATTCCTTCCATCCGTTCTAACCACTTGAGTGCATCCGCCGGAATTTCCTGATCGCACTCGATGACCATAACTGCATTTCCACCGCGGCTTGCACGGTATAACTGCATCGTTGCGATGTTAACCGATTTGTGGGCAAGCATGGATGTTACCTCTGTAACATGCCCCGGCTGGTCAATATTATGCACGATCAGTGTCGGATAATCTCCACTGAAATTTGCTGTCAGACCATCGATCTCACAGATTTCAATACGTCCGCCTCCGATAGATGCCGCGATTACCTCCAGCGTTCTTCCTGATTCGCCTGTAAGTTCCAGTTTGACAGAGTTTGGATGCACATCCCCAAGATCGATCCCGGACAGTGTGAACTGCAATCCCTCACGCTCTGCGATCTCAAAGCTGTGCGGAATCGCCGGGTCATCCACCTGCATTCCCAGAAGTCCTGCCACAACCGCCTTATCCGTTCCATGTCCTTTTCCTGTTGCCAGAAATGATCCGTGAAAAAAGATATCTGCCCTTACCACTTTTTCTGCAAGCAGTTTGTGACAGACTCGTCCGATTTTTACTGCTCCCGCTGTATGGGAGCTGGACGGTCCAACCATGACCGGTCCAATAATATCTAATAAATTCATAATCCTGGTTATCTCCTTGTTTTGCGAAGCAAAAAACAGGGTATACCAAATCTGATATACCCCATCGTATAGTTTTTGTTGATGAAACATTTTTATTCTGATGTAGAAATTATATCTGCTTTATACCGGAAATGCAAGCGTTACTGCTCACCCGGAAGTAACACTTTTTTCTATTGATTCTGTCAAAAAGAAATGTCATAATATAATCTATACTGTAATAATATAAAAGTACTAAATCATTACCTTATAATATAGAAGTGGTAAAGGCAGACTCTGTTCTGACAAACACGCCGCTTCCGGGGAGAAGATGAAATGCAGATAAAATGTGAATACTGTGGTTCCATGATTGAAGAAACCGCAGATAAATGTCCATTTTGCGGGGCAACAAACAATGCAGTCAAACGAACCGCCGATAAAACACCAAAAACAATCGCCGAATTACAGCAGTGGTATCAGGACAGACACCTGCCACCGTATGAGACAACAAGATTTTTTATTGGCATCAATTATAAGAAACCAAAAGCATTTGGTATTTATCAGGATGGCGACCAGTTCATTGTATACAAAAACAAGGCAAACGGCGAACGTGCCATCCGCTATCAGGGCACGGATGAAGCTTATGCTGTCAATGAACTTTATCTGAAATTAAAATCTGAGATTTTAAATCAGAAGGCAAATAACCAGACAAGAAAGCAACAGCAGACACTCACGCGGGAGCAGAAGAAAGAAAAGCGGAAAAACATACTCATCACTTTTGCGATCTTTTTTGCCGGCTTTGTGGGGCTGATCTCCATTGCCATTATCGATATGCTTGCCAAGGGATTCGGAGCTTCCCTGTTCTGGTCCGTTTTTCTTGCAATCGGACTGACAATCGCAAGTTTAATTCTGGCTGTAAATTTGGTGACCGTGTTCCTCTCCTGCAAAAATTTCATGATAACGTAATTGGGGAAAAGTCGTCCGGTCGCGCATTTTTACTGACTTATGTTGTGATTTATGTCATTTCCTTCTGCTTATTATTTGCACCGCTCCACGCTTATTACAATGTCAGCTATTATCGCTATAACGACACCATTTACGCCAACACACGCCATAGCTGGTATGAGTACGAAGACTACGGTTACGGTGGCGATTATGAAAAAGTCAGTAAATCCTCGATTCCGGACGACGTCTTAGCAAATAAAACTGACTATCAGTTCAACTACAATGATGATAGCGAATGGACTTCCAGCTTTACAGAATTTGAGGACAGCAGTTACTATGACGAGCATTATACTTCTGATTCGGATTCTGACAGCAGTTATGACTGGGATTCCGGAGACAGCTGGGATTCCGGAACAACAGACTGGGATAGTGACTGGTAACTATAGAATACAAAGGAGTACATATGGAACATACACATATCGCCAAGGACGGTACTGTTTATACACACACGCATGAGGAAGTACACGAACACGGTCACTCACATTCCCACCCACACCATCACGAAAACACAAAGGCAGTTTTAAACCGTATGAACCGTGCAATCGGGCATATGGAAGCCGTTAAGACCATGATCGAGGACGGAAGGGACTGCAGTGAAGTCCTGATCCAGATTGCGGCAGTGCGGTCAGCAATCAACAATATCGGTAAAATCATTCTGGAAGATCACATTAACCACTGTCTGGTAGATGCGATTGAAACAGGTGATGAGCAGGTATTAAAAGACTTAAACGAGGCTATTAACAAGTTTGTGAAATAGCCTCCGGTGCTATATGTTCTCATTTAGTCATAGTTTGTTCATTTTTTATTCATATTTTATAGAAAATCCTGAAATCTTCCTTCTTTTTTATTTATCTTTCCAATTGTTTTTTTTCCTCATAAGCGATATATTCTTTTAGTATCAAAAATAATTTTTTTACTGTAATTTTACATGTGTTTTACTTAGACAATAAAAGAGCTTTTAAAACTCTTTTTCATTGCAGATTATCATAACTGCTGATAAATGTAACGCACCTGTATTTTTTTTGCAAAAGCGATTGCAAAAAGCTCAGATGCAGACAGGAAAATCAATTTTTTGTATTTTCCTGTGCCAAAAAGGAGGGTATATGAAACAGAAATTCAAGTCAGTCAAAGAAAAAATGAATAAATTATTCCAGAAATTTGCACCGGTAAAGGAAAAAGCAGAAGTTTTTCTTTCCAAATTACCAAAAAGGAAACCACACAGTGAGAAATATTATAAGAGAATTGCATTTTTCAATAGATATTCCCTTATTTTCCACTTTATTTTAGCATGCTTTATTACTTTTACCGTAGAAGTGATCTCCAGAAGAGACTTTTTCTCTGCTGTTTCCTTCGTAGGCAATCATACATGGGCTTACCTTTACAATGCCTTTATTGTATTTGCTTCCTTATCAATTGTTTACCTGTTTAAGACAAGAGCACAGCTTCGTGTTCTGATCACCGGACTCTGGATTTTCCTCGGAACAGTCAACGGAATCATCCTTTCCAACCGTGTAACTCCATTCAGCTACACCGATTTTAAAATGCTTCCAGACCTGTTTGCAATGCAGAACACCAATTATTTTACTGCGGAAGAGGCTACCGTTGTAGTAGCTGTGGTTGCTTCTTTCATTATATTTCTGGTTCTCTTCTTTATCAAAGGACCGAAGTATCAGGGAAAACGCCACGTTGTATTTTCCCCACTTGCGATCGTTGCACTGTTAGTTGTCGGTATTCCAATTACAACACAGGCTGCACAGAGTTCTAATATTATTGCCTCTTACTTTGCAAATATTGCACAGGGTTACTCTGATTACGGATTTGTTTATGGTTTCTCTACAAGCGTTGTCGGTCGTGGAATGGATAAACCGGATGATTACTCCAAAGAAACCATTGACGCTATCGAAACTTTAGTGGACTCTTCCAAAGAAGAAACAACTGTTTCTGCTGGCAAAGAGCCAAATATTATCTGTATTTTGCTGGAATCCTTTATCGATCCATATGATGTGAATTTCCTTCAGATGTCAGAAGATCCGATTCCAACATTCCACAGTTTAGAGCAGAACTTCACCACCGGTTATCTTACCGTACCTGTTGTCGGAGCCGGAACTGCCAATACAGAATTTGAAGTTTTAACCGGTATGAGCATGCAGTACTTTGGTACCGGCGAGTATCCTTACAAAACAATTTTAAAACAGTCTGACTGCCCAAGCGTTGAAAGTATTGCATCTGTCCTTTCCTCTATTGGTTATGGCACACATGTCGTACATAACAACACTGCTACTTTCTACAGCAGAAACAATGCGTTTTCAAAAATGGGATTTGATACATTTACAAGTAAAGAGTTAATGAACATTACCGAGTACACACCAAGTGGAAGCTGGCCAACCGATAAAGTTCTTGTAAATGAGACGGTAAAAGCTATGGATGCAACCGAAAATCAGTCCGACTTTGTATACACGATCACGGTTGGTTCCCACGGCGATTACCCTGCTGAAAAGATTATTGAGAACCCGGAGATCACTGTAACCGGAGCTGCCGATGAAGCCTCCAATAATCAGTGGGAATATTATGTAAACATGATCCACAACACAGATAACTTTATTGCAAACCTCATTGATGCAGTCAACCGCCGCGGTGAGGATACCATTATTGTTATGTTTGGCGATCACCTTCCTACGATGGGTCTTGAAGATTCCGATATGAAATCCGGTGATATTTTCAAGACAAAATATGCAACCTGGAATAACTTCGGTCTTCCAAAACAGGACGCTGATCTGACTGCTTACCAGTTATTAGCACACATTACCGGTCAGATGGGTATCCATGAAGGCACCATGTTTACTTACACACAGACACAGGCAGATTCCTCCACTTACCAGAATGGTCTTGACAATCTCCAGTATGACCTTCTCTACGGTGAGAGATATGCTTACAACGGCGAGGATTTATATCCGGCAACGGATCTTGTCATGGACGTGGAAGACGTCAATGTAACATCCGTCCGTAAAAATGTATTGAATAATACCTTAGCAGTTTACGGTTCCAACTTTACAAAGAATGCCAAGATTTTTGTAAACGGTGAGAAGGTTCCTACCACTTACCTTACCTCCGGAATCCTGACAACTTCTCTGGATAATGTTTCCGATGGCGATGTGATTTCCGTAAGTATCACCGGTTCCCAGGGCATTATCTTACGTGCGAGCACGGATGAAGTTGTTTATGAAGATCCTGATGTGATCACAACTGAAACCGAAGAACCTACCGAGGTAAACGAGACAGAGTCCTCCGAAACCCGAACTACTGAAACAGAAACTTCTGGTACAGGAAACTCTGAGACTGTAAACTCTCAGGAAAATAATTAATCATACAAAAAATCCCGGATGTGCGACATTATGTACATCCGGGATTTTTTGTAAAGTGATAAAAATGCAATTTTATAAAAGTATGGGTTATACTGATGAATCAATTCGCCGTATGCATGACTGTCCCCATGAATTGCTTTATAAACTAAAGAATACTCTTCTTTTTTCATCTTTCACCCACCTTTCATATATTAGATACACAACCCGGGGATGAGGTTTCAAAAACTTTTTTGTATAATGTAAAAACACCAGATTCATTTAAATAAAAATAAATCTGGTGTTTTTCATGTTGTCTATAGCTTTTTCTCGGCATTTCAGAAGAAAATCCGGGGATTATGAATTGACGACTTTTATATGTAAGAATGATCGATTTTCGTCACCACGTAATAGTTATCACCGAAATGCTCATGCACAGACTGGAGCACTTCTGTGAGCAGTTCCTCGTCCGTCAGACGGAATCCAAATGGCGCGAGAATGTCAAAAATGAGGTTCGTATGTGTCCCACCACTCACCATTCTGAAATCGTGAATGGACAAATCTTCATCAATTGCCTTGATCAGAGATACCATAGCTGCTTTCGTCTCACTCACATGCTCATCCGAAGTCACGACCGGATCCATGTGGATCGTTGCCTCACAGCCAAGTGTCTCGCGCAGTTCATTCTCAATATTGTCTATCACATCATGCAGTTCCAAAATATTTCCCTCTGCCGGAACTTCTGCATGCAATGAGATCATCTGTCTGCCCGGACCGTAATCGTGGACGATCAGATCATGCATTCCGCATACTTCCGAATGTGACATTACGATCTCATCTATTTTTTCTACAAATTCATGTGCCGGCGGCTGTCCAAGCAATGGATTTAATGTCTCTCTGGCAGCGTCAAAACCTGCATAACCGACTAATAAGCCCACAACCAGACCGCAGTAGCCATCAATTTTAATTCCTGTAAAATGGGTGAATATGGATGCCAGAAGCACAACCGTTGTCGCTGCGGTATCACTTAAACTGTCTGTGGCAACCGCTTTCATCGCTGCAGAATCCAGTTTTTTTCCAATAGCACGGTTATAATACGCCATATATAGTTTTACAAGAATGGATGCGATCAGGATCACTGCCACAAGGAGCGTGAACTCTGTTTCCTCCGGATGCATGATTTTTCCGATGGAGTCACGGACGAGTTCGTAACCCATCAAAAGGATTGCCGCAGCCACAACCAGGCCGGAAACATACTCAATCCTTCCATGTCCAAATGGATGCTCCGTATCCGGTTTTGCCCCTGCAAGCTTGAAGCCAAGCAGTGTCACGATCGAAGAACCTGCATCTGAAAGGTTGTTAAAGGCATCTGCTGTGATCGCAATGGAATTGCTTAAAGTTCCTGCGAGAAATTTACCGATAAAAAGCAGTACATTAAATAATATACCGATCACACCGCACAGCATTCCGTATGCCTCGCGCTGTTTTATTTTATCTTCTGAGTCTTTGATAAATATTTTTGCTAATAATGTTACCATGTCACGCTTCCTTTTTTATTCCAGTTTTCCAAAATGTGCAAAAGGCCAGTAAGTAAAAAGTGCTTTCCCTAAAATTTTGTCTTTTGTCACATAAGTGTTGCTCCAATATCTTGCATCCCAGGAATCATTCCTGTTATCTCCCATCATGAAGTACGATCCCTCCGGCACCTCAAATGTATATGGGCCTGTGGCAACAGTCCATTCCTCTTTCAGATAATCCTCCTGCAAAGGTTCTGCCGATCCATTGATATATATTTTTCCATCCTCAATAGCGATGGTATCCCCCGGAAGCCCGATCACACGCTTCACATAGATCTCACTCTCGTCATCCGGATACCGGAATACAACAATATCCCCTCTCTCTGGCTCTCCAAACACATATGCAAGACGGTTTCCGATAAAACGGTCTCCCGGCAGGATTGTATTCTCCATTGACCCGGTAGGCACATCCGCATTGATGATCAGAAAGTTTTTGATGAGAAGCGCTGCCACTAAGGCAATTGCAAACGGAATCACCCAGCTCATGATCTCTTTGAAAATGGAGGTTTGTTCCTCATCATTCTCCTGATTTTCCGGTGTCTTAATACCATCTGCCGTCTGCTCATCTTTATGTTCTATTGGATCATTAAAATCTTCTACCTGTAAATCTTCCATTATCTCTTTATCCTCAATTCGTTTTCCTTATGATCTGCTATTCTGCTTTTTGCAATAGCTATATTTTACCATAACTGGAATGAAATAGATATGAGAATTTTCCCATTGCACAAAAAAGACTGCCGGCAGTTTACCTTTTTCATAAATCTGCCTGACAGTCTGATGTGCCTTCCGGAAAAAGCGCTTAGTACTCTTCCTCTTCGCCTTCTTCTTTCTCAGAAATATCGTTCACCGGTTTCTCCAGTCCTTCGATCGTGATATGGTTTTTCTCTGCGTAATCCCATAATGCAGCGTGAATCGCTTCCTCTGCCAACAGGCTGCAGTGAACCTTCACTGGTGGAAGTCCGTCTAAAGCTTCCATGACGGCTTTATTTGTCACTTCCAACGCCTGCTGTACTGTTTTTCCTTTTACAAGTTCGGTTGCCATACTGCTTGTTGCAACGGCTGCGCCACATCCAAATGTTTTAAATTTTACATCCTGGATGATCCCGTTATCATCAATGTCAAGATACATTCTCATGATGTCGCCGCATTTTGCATTACCAACGGTACCGACACCGCTTGGATTCTCAATCTCTCCAACGTTTCTTGGGTTGTTAAAATGATCCATTACTTTTTCACTATACATACTTTTTATCCTGCTTTCTTTGAATATAACCTGTTATTTTGATCACTGTAAAATCATGTGATCGAAAAATTTATCTGCTCTGTTTTTTTACGAAATCCTCATATAATGGGGACATGCTTCTCAAACGTTCAATGATCTTCTTTAACTCGTCTACAACAAAATCGATCTCTTCTACGGTATTCTTCTCGGAAAGTGTCAGACGAAGAGAACCATGTGCGATCTCATGAGGAAGTCCGATCGCAAGCAATACGTGAGACGGGTCTAATGATCCGGAAGTACATGCAGAACCACTGGATGCACAGACACCTGCCTGATCCAATAAGATCAACATGGATTCACCCTCGATATAACGGAAACATACGTTTACGTTGTTTGGCAGACGGTCATGTCTGTCACCATTCAATCTCACATATGGGATTTCTGTTAAAATACGGTCGATCAGGTGATCTCTTAAGCTGATCTCTTTTGCACTTCTCTCTGCCATGGTATTTTTTGCGATCTCGGCTGCTTTACCGATACCTACGATACCCGGTACATTCAGAGTTCCGGCTCTACGTTTTCGCTCCTGCGCACCACCGTGGATGAAGGAAAGAATCTTCACGCCTTTTCTGATATACATTACGCCGATTCCCTTTGGTCCGTTGATCTTGTGACCGCTGGCACTCAGCATATCAATGTTCATCTCGTCCACATCGATCGGAATATGTCCAAATGCCTGTACAGCGTCCGTGTGGAATAATACGCCATGTTCATGTGCGATACGTCCGATCTCCCTGACCGGCTGGATGGTTCCGATCTCGTTATTTGCTGTCATTATGGAAATCAGGATTGTATCAGGACGGATTGCTGCCTCTAACTCGTCCAGTTTTACTTTACCGTTTTCGTCAACGTTCACATACGTGATCTCAAAACCTTTTTTCTCCAGGTAAGCACAGGTGTGAAGGATTGCGTGATGTTCGATTGTGCTTGTGATGATGTGTTTTCCTTTGGACGCATAAGCGTCTGCGGTTGCCTTTAATGCCCAGTTATCAGACTCGCTGCCGCCGCCTGTAAAATAAATCTCATCTGTCTTCGCATTGATCAGTTCTGCCACGGAAGTCCTTGCTTTATCAACCGCCTTTTTGCTCTCAGATGCAAAACTGTAAATTGCAGATGGATTGCTGTATACTTCTGAAAAATATGGAAGCATCTCCTGTAACACTTCCGGATATACCTGCGTTGTTGCCGCATTATCTAAGTAAATCAGTTTACTCATATCTTTGTACCTCTTTCTATCTCTAAATTAGTTTGTAATTGATATTTCCTAGTTATTTGATATGATATAAGTATTATAACGCATTATTTCCCCTTGTCAAGGTAGGAATTGTTTTCTTTTTTGTACAAGTACGCTATTCTTTTTCATAGCCGCCCGATACCTGACAATGCATAAGTATCACGGCAATTCTTCCAGACCGCTGAACATTTTCATGAGTTCTTTTTCCCCATAATCGTCAAAGTCAACGGTGATCATCATGTCATCCTCTCTTACCACGGAACCGGTGCCGTATTTTGGATGACGGATGCGGCGTTTTTGTGTGGTTACTGCTTCATTTCCTACTGAAATATTCTTTGTTCCTGTATTCGCCGATGGATTTTTTCCCCCTGATATTTTGCCGGCTTCCTGCAGTTCTCTATGCTCTCCACGCTCTGCAAGGATCTGGCGCTTCAGATCCTGTAAATGCGTTGCCGAGGACTCCTTGTCCTTCTCCTGTCCTTCGACCAGATTTCCCGGTATCATGCGCAGATATCTGCTCGGCCCGGGTGCTGCCCGGTACTGTCCCGGACTTGTGTAATAGGAAAGTTCCAGATGTTCTTTCGCCCTTGTGATTCCGACAAAAAAGAGACGCTGTTCCTCCTCTTCCTCCTCAAAACTTTTGGTCTGCAATGGAATCAGCCCATAATTCACACCTGTGATAAAAACATGGGAAAATTCCAACCCTTTGGATGCATGAAGTGTCATAAGCTTTACGGTATCGTTCTCATTATGTATCTCTTTTTTCAAAATATTCATTCCATACAAAGACGCCATATTTAAAAATTCCGAAAAGCCTTCCACGACATTTTTCTGCTGCTCTTTCTGATAGGCGGTCATGCGCTCAAAAAAGTCCATGACATAGGTTCTGTCTTCTACATACGAAGCTGTCGTTGGATGAAGATGATTTTCCAGAGAAAAAAAGCTCCAGAGGTCTTCTGCTGTTGTGGATTGAGCGTTGAAATAAGCTTGCGAAAATCCAAGCATTTGCTTACGGATATCTGGTTTACATAATTCATTGTTCATCTCCTGTTTTTCTTCTTCTGTAATTTCGTTCAGAAGATCGGTCGTTTTCTCCGCTTCCTTCACCGACATGCCGTCTCCATATTTCTTATCCGCAAGTGCTGCTATACCGGAGCTTTTATCTTTCGGATTGACAGAAAAACGCAGTACCCTGATCAGCCAGTCCAGAACCGGAATATCTTTCACAGTCTTTTTTAACGAAACTTCGAATGGAATGCCTTCTTTTTCAAAAACATGTTCAAAAATTTCCGATTGATTCTGCAAACGGTAAAAGATTGCTATTTCCCGATATGGAAGTCCTGACGCATGCAGTTCCCTGATCCTGTCTGCAAGATAGTCTGCCTCCTGAAACGGATCATACATATTCCGGATCTGGATTTTATCACCGTTCTCCCTGCCGCCCTGCAATGTGCCTCCCTGCTGCATAAAGCACCGTGCCACTGCAAGGATTTCACTGCTGGAACGGTAATTCACCGGGAGTGTCAGTTCCGTTGCCTGATATTTGGTCTTCAGCTGATAAAAAATATGAAAAGCACTTCCACGCCAACTGTAAATGACCTGATTCGGATCACCTACTGCGAAAAAACAGGTCTGTGGTTTTTTCAGGCAGTCGATGAGCTCTAACTGTTTCTCATCGCTGTCCTGCACTTCGTCCACGATGATCCAGGAGATATCTTGCATTCCTGTATTCTCGTTGTCTTGCAAGTTCGCATTCTTTTTTGATACTTCTTCTATTTCTGCTGACATCTTCACCAATTTACATGTATTTTCCAGCAGCTCGTCAAACGTCATTTTATCCTGACGTCTCTTTTCTTCCTTTAGCAATGCCTTTAATTTTTCAATATCATCCTGATATTTGCTGCTATTTTGTTCCAGACGCTTTTTCAGCCGGTTCTTATATTTGATTTTCAGCTGATAAGTTAAGATCAACTGCTCTGCCATCTCAAGTTCCTCGTCCGGATCCATCACCATAAATTCTTTGGTATAACCCAGATTTTCCACTGGAAGCATTTTCTTCAACATCGTAAGACACACACTGTGAAATGTTCCAAAGCCCCACAACTGTTCCTCTGTAATCTCCGGCTCCAGCGCATACAGACGCTCTTTGATCTCATCCGCAGCCTTATTCGTAAAAGTCAGAACGACCATCTGTTCATATGAAATCTGCTTCTCGTAATGCAGATACATGACCTTTGTGATAAGAACCGTCGTCTTACCACTTCCCACATTGGCGTTCACAAGACAGGCGCTGCTCTCATCGAAAACGGCTGCTTTCTGGTATTCATTTAGACGTTGTAGCTGTTGTGTGTAATTTTCTTTAAATTCCATATTTCTTTAAATCCACCCTGCCATTCACCACTTCAATGCCGTCTGCTTTCAGCAGTTCTTCCTGCACATGCTCCCCTCCAAAGGCGAAAGCCCCTGCTAATTCTCCCTTGGAATTCACAACACGGTAACATGGGATATGCTCCGGATCCGGGTTATGGTGCAGGGCATTTCCGACTGCTCTGGACATTCTCGGATTCCCGGCAAGCTCTGCCACTTTTCCATAAGTTGCCACTTTACCTTTTGGAATGGTTTTCACCGCCTCATAAATACGCTTCGTCGGACTGTCTGTGATAATGTCATAGCTTTCTGCAATCATCTGCTTCACATCCTTATCCGGGATTGTCCCGTCTAAAATAATCGTATTCCAGTGTTCTTTATTCTGATGATATCCCGGAAGCACGGACGCATAGGCATCCCTCCAGAAATCGCGCCACTCCGGGCGCACTTTCACATTCAGATTGATGTATCCGTTCCGCTCATATACCCACAAAAATGCCTTTTTGCTTCCATGCACACGCACTAACTCCCAATTTGGATCATGGAACGGCGTTTCCAGATAAGTGTCTGGAAATGAAAGTCCGTATTTTGTTGCTTCTTCTCTTGTTTTCATTTTAGCCTCCGTTCCATCTTCTCCATCGCGTCCTTATCCGGCTCTCTCACTTCATCTGCGAGTGCCACCTGGATCTGGAATCCAACCGGCACATCCGCATAATAACTGATAATATTCTTAAGGCTCTCGCGGTTTCCCGGCTCCATCACCCAGTCTGCATAAAAGACGCTGGATAATTTTAAGATCAGCATCCGCTCTCTCACTTCGACCGCCGGAACGGTCTGTAAAAATGCGGCAAAGTTCTCTCCGTTTTCACTAATCTTTTTGCAGAACTCCTGCCACTGCTCTCCCAGCTTTTCAAATGAGAACTCTTTTCTCCTGAACGTGGACGGCGCATGCTCTGCAGTCTTCACTCCCATCGGGACATCCCAGTGTTCCAGCAGGTTTTCCAGTCCGAAAAGTACCATCTGCCTGTCAAGCCGGTAATCTCCCACACAGGCGGCACAGCCATCTTTGCATCCACAGCCTTTTACAAGCTTCACGGCATTTATGATAATATCTTCCATATTATCATAAATCTTTTCAGCGAATCCAAGTCCACCCACATACTTATCGTAAAAATAGATGTCTACGTCCGAGCTTGTGTCAAACGCAAGTTCCAGTGCATTCGCCGATGTAATGACCCCGATGTCCTCCTGCTCTGTCATCGTCACCATCCGGGCAGCATTTTTCAGTGCAAAACAGACGCCCTCATAATAATTGTTCCGCACCATTTTCGTATTCTCATTCACCTGGATCAGTCCGCGGTAAACCCTGACCACATTCTCCGGCACACGCATCCAGGTACTCTCCGTATCATAGTCTTTGGAGAGTGCCTTCGGTAACTGCTCATAGCCAAGATTCTGATGATTGTGAAACTGCATTTTCTTAAACATATAAACGTAATCGCTCACATTGACATCACCAAAATGAAGCTCTGTGCGCGCAAGCGGCATATTTTTACTCTCGTGAACAATCTTCACATTCGCTTCCCCTGCCGCGACTGTATAATAATTTCCATTAAATGGCACTGCATAGGCAGTCCGGCTCTCAAGATCAAGCTTTGTCACCTGATAGGCAACGCCGTCATGCATGTAGACCGCACCATTGTGAAGCTCGCGGAACGCCTGACTCTCGTCCATCTCTGTGATCTCTTTTCCGCTGTCCTTGTGCAGAAGCTTATAGCGCTTCTCGTCAATATTGCGCATGGAAAAATCACCCGCCGGGAACTCACCGCCAGACCACGCAAATTTTCCATTGTGGCTCGACAGTTCCTCAGCGCGGAGAAGTACCGGGATTGCCTCGCCAAGATCCGGAAACAGGGAAATATCATCAAGCGTCAAAGGAATCTCCGCTGCTGCCGCACGGATATGCGCCAGTTCAATGATCAGATTATTCTTATCGATCACCGCATTTTCACTGCTTCCCTCAAACAGCCAGCCCGGCTCAAGCGCAATGTACTGGTCAAACGGCTGATTGTCGAGAATGAGATAGTTGCTGCTCCTTTTCCCGCTTCTTCCGGCACGCCCTGTCTGCTGCCAGAATGAGGCTCTGGTGCCCGGATAACCGACTAACACCGTGGTACTGATCTTTCCGATATCAATTCCAAGTTCTAATGCATTCGTGGAAACAAGTCCCATAAGTTCTCCCGAGATCATCTGATTTTCAATCTGTTTCCGCTCAAGCGGCGTGTAACCGCCACGATAACCGGAGATTTCATCCGGCTTATGCGTGCCTAAAAATCCCTCCGCTTCCAAATGATCTCTCGTCTCTTTTAAGACGATCTCCACATTCTTTCTGGACTTCGTAAACGCAATAAAATTTTTTCCTTCATCCATCAGCTCCGGCAAAAGTTCTGCCGCCACTGTCGTAATGCGGACCTGCCCATAATAGTTGTCGTCTTTCCCCATGATCTTCGGCGGCTGGATGAGATAATATCCACGTTCTGCTGCTGGTGAACCGTCCTTATCCACAAGTGCAAACTGCTTTCCACAGATCTCTGCTGCAAGCTCCACCGGATTGGCAATCGTAGCAGAACTGCAAAGAAACTGCGGATTGGAATGATAATAACGGCATACTCTTGAAAGTCTGCGGAACACATTTGCCAGATGCGAACCGAACGCTCCACGATACGTGTGCAGCTCATCGATCACAATGTATTGTAAATTGGAAAAAATAAAATCAAACCCGTATTTGCTGTGATTCGGCAGAAAAGCCCCATTCACCATCTCCGGGTTTGTCAATATGATATTGGCACTCTGCCGGATTCTTGTACGCTCCGCCACCGGCGTATCCCCATCATACACGCCCGCCACAATGCGGTTCTCTCCAAAATACTCCAGATAAGGTGCAATCGCACGGTACTGGTCTGCCGCAAGTGCCTTGGTCGGGTAAATGAAAATTGCCCTTGTCAGCGGATTTTTCAAAATATCCTGTAAAACCGGAAGTAAAAAACTCAAGGTCTTGCCGCTCGCCGTTGATGTTGTGATAACAACATTTTTCCCGGAAGTCACTTTCTCAAACATTTCCGTCTGATGACAATATAATTTTTCAATTCCGTGCTCTTTTAAATACCCTGCCAGTTCCGGCAGCAGATTCTCCGGAAAATCATCGTATACTGCCGGGTGAGCAGGGATTGTTTTTTCGTAAATGATGCAGTCTTTGATGTCCATGGATGAGTCCTTCCTATTCTATCTGTAAAAACTTCATACATTTTTGATGAATATGAAATATACAAAAAAGTATAGCCTCTTTTAAATTTTCATGCAACCAAAAAGGCAAAAGATTAAAACATCTCTTGCCTCATACTTTATCTAATATTCGATTCCGATTTCTTTATACTCTAACAGTCTTGCTTTGCCCATAGGAAGCTCGGTCCAGGCACCTTCCATTGTGCCACCTGTAATTCCTTCCACAGCTGTCAGGAAATCATGTATCACCTGTTTCTCGACCGGTTTGATATGATGTCCTGGCCAGGTAATATCGTAGAGAGATTCCATAGCGATCAGCTTTTCCAGTGATTTCTTATAGGTCTGCATCGGTGCCGCAAATTCCATCTGGAGCAGTACATGAGCCTTACAGCAGGTATCCCCGGTGAACATCCATCTGTTCTTTTCATCAAGGAAACATACTGATCCGACAGAATGTCCCGGTGTCCTTACCACACGCACCGGTCTGTCACCAATCTCAAATACCATCTCACTCTCAAAATAACTGCAATTTTCTTTTACCGGGAAAAGCTCATCCTGTGTAAAAATATGACGGACATCCTCTCTGCTGTGTGCCTCATAAAGTTCTTTGTCTTCTTTTGCAAGCCATACTTCCTCAAATGCTCCGGTTCCGCCAATATGGTCTACATGTCCATGCGTCAGTGCCACAGTGACCGGAAGCACAGTAAGTTCTTCACATATTGATTTCAGTGGGATCGTTCCAAATCCGGTATCGATCAATAATGCCTTTTCCCTTCCGGTGAGAAGGTACATATAAGCACTTGCCGTATTACTATATTCTTCTATCAGCCACGTCTGTTCATTTAATTTCTCAATATGGTAATTCATCCTATTCTCCTTGTTCCGGTATCAACAGTTTATCTTTTGTTCCTTCCTCAATCCCTGCAAGAAAAGAAAATGCCGGATCCATCATCTGTTCCCAGTAGAAAAATTCATGATCGCCATGTCCGCTGCGATACTCATGAGTAATATTTTCCTTTTGTAAAGCATTTTCTAATTTTTCTACCGCATCATATACAAGGCGGTCATCTTTTCCACAACACAGGAACAGCTCCGGTCTGTTATCCACATCTTTTCTCGTCCACTGTGTGCACATATCGCATTCACTGCCATAATAAGCTTCTTTGCTTCCGAAGATTCCCTCGAACTGCTTTCTCGAAAATCCTGGTGCATCTTCTTCGGCAAGCAGCATATAAGCGTCCGATGCCGGGGAAAATGCCACTACTTTTGAAAAAGTGTCACGATATTTAAAGCCATTATATAATGCTCCATATCCCCCCATGGAAATTCCACCGATAAAAGTGTCTTCCCTTTTTGTGGACAGTGGCAGCATCTTTCTGGTTACTTCCACCAGTTCTTTTCCTACATAAGTGCTATAAAATGTCATACGATCCGGCAGATCCTGATAAAACAGATTTTCTCCATCCGGCAGGACGATCGCGATTCCTTTTAACTCGGATTGTCCTCTAAGTCCCAGATAAGTAATAAGTTCTGTCGCCGTTGCGCTGTAACCCGGTAATAAATACAATGTTTTATAAGGTGGCTCCCACTTACCTGCCATGCCATCTGACGGAAGTATTACCTTAATATTGACACCTCTCATTAATGCTTCGGATTTATAATCAATCTGTAAAAAAGCCATATCCTTATCTCCTTTATAAACTTAATCTGTTTTGCATCCTGTTTCTTTTTCCATGAAGCAGTTCTTATTTAAATATAAGCTGTGCGAAATCATGAATGCACATGCGCCATACGTTCCAATCATGTGCTCCCGGATATACGTTTCGTATCTGATCAATCCCTTTTTCATTTAATATTTGATCGTCATGTGCAAAATTCTCCCAGAACGGATCTTTGTCTCCCATTGCCCTGAAATAAACGTCAAATGTTTTATTGAATACTTTGGCATCATCTAAAATTTTCATATGTTTATTCTCACTGGTTCCGCGGTCAACCATGTCAAGCGGGCTTCCCTGAATGATATCTGTCACAAATCCGCTGAATATTCCAAGTGAACTAAAGTATTCCGGATGCTTAAATCCGATAATGCTCGTCTGTAAGGATCCCATGGAAAGACCTGCCATCGCACGCATCTTCTTCGTCCTTCCGACACGGAATTTTTTCTCAATATACGGCATAATATCTGTCAGAAGCTGGTTTTCCAAAAGTTTAAAATCAACGATTCTCTCGCCTTCTTCTGTCACTGTCTGAACCATTCCGTTGCTCATAACGATCACCATTGGAACCGCCTTCTTCTCTGCGATCAGATTATCCAGAATAAAATTCACCTTCCCAGACGCAGTCCAGCCGATCTCATTTTCTCCATGTCCATGCTGAAGATATAATACCGGAAATTCTCTTTCTGTTTCTTCTTCATAGCAATATGGAGTGTATACTATGCAGCTCTCCCACTCTTCGGTAACCTTTGAAAAAAAGTATTCCCTGCGGACACTTCCGTGCGGCACATCTTTTACCTGATAAAACTCTTCATTTTTCATCTCAAGTGCTACATAATTATATGGCCGGCTATAACCATAGGTGATTGGAAGCAATGGTGTCACAACTTCTACATCATCAATCTTCAACTGCACATACTGTATTCCTGTCCTGAGAGTGTACTCCATACGCCAGATTCCGTCATCTTCCCTGGTGCATGGAAATTCTTCCTCATTCATTGTAAATGTAACTTTCTCTGCCTCCGGTGCCTTTACCTGAAGAAAATAATGTTCTCCTTCTTTTACCAATGCCGGAACCTGTCCTTCCCATGGCAGGACGCGGTCAAAACCAAGTTTCTGTTCGTTTATATTATAGTTCATATCAGAGTCCTCTTTTCTATAGTTCAACAGGTCTGCCATTGCTGTGCAGACCTGTTGGATGATATACAGTATTTATATTTAAAATTTGAAAATGGCCAAATATTTTACAGTGTTCTTGTCTGTCCGTCCGGTGCTGTTTCTGTAATCACAAATTCGAATGTTTTCAGATCTGCCTTCAGTTTTGCCTGATATCCGTCATTCTCCCATGTAAATTCCATCTTATTTCCATCTGAATTTACCATGATCCTGCTCTCCTTCTCAAATGCAGGACAGGTACTGCGGAAGCGGAGAAGCTCTAACTGTCTTGCTACTACCGGCTTCTTTAATGCCTCTTCCATCTGCTCTGTGGTAAGATTTGTACGGTTGATCTCTTTGTGTCCGCCTGCTCCGGCACGCTTGACTGCCTCATGGTCATTCTTTCCTGCAAACAGATCAAGATACCAGATCTGCGGTTTTCCAGGCATGAACAGCTGTAAGGCTCTCGCAAGAAGCATCTTTGCATCGTCTTCCCCAAGTGCACTGTAGTAAGTTGCATTGACCTGATAATACATGTTCTTCTGGCCGTGAAGGTCTTTGACATAGCCGCCTCTTCCGACAACAGTATCGATCAGGTTCTGGATACGTTCTTCTGATAATAATCCCTTTAAGTCAAGAAGTGGGATTCCGTCATGGCATCCTAACATATTGACGGTATGGATATCTTTTTCGATCAATTCTTTCGCCCAGTCGAAAAGATGTTTTCCATCCCCGCTCTCCAGGGCATCGATGATCAGTCCCGGCAGGAAGAAATCATAGGTCATATAGCCTTTCCCTGCGATCTGCTCATAATTCTTCTCGCCATAGCTTGCATGAATCTCCGGGAGTAAGGTCAGGTTGTATTTATCTGCCAGTTTCCGTACTTTTTCAAGTAAATCCCAGGTTCCCGGCTCATTTAAGAAATTCTTCTCTCCCGGCTCTTTCGGTGCGTAGGCAAATGCATCCAGCCGCACGATCTTAGCTCCATATCCCGCGAGTGTCTTTAAGGTATTGTCGTAAAACTCCCATACGAGTGGGGATTTGATATTTAAGTCCATCTGGCCAAGATAGCGTCTGCCGGCTTCCATATAATCAACGACTTTTTTCTTCTCTTCATCCGACATAAATCGGGTCACTTCTGCATTTTCGTCGGCAGCCAGTATCTCTGCCGGTTTCTTTCCTTCTTTGGTCTGTGTATTTAACACTTCCGCAAGCATCACCGATTCTGTATACTGCAGCCCCGCTGCCTGCATCAGATCCTGTGCATCAACCATGCGGTAGGTCACTTCCTGGTAGAAGGTGTTCCAGTATGGGACATCCCTTCCATCCGGGAATCTTACCATCAGGATTGGTAATCCCGGTTTACGGAAAAACATGTCCTTGATATATTTCTGATCCGGCTGGATATAACCATCCTCTGTCATCTCCCCGCAGCCTTCCCAGAACTTATTCCAGTCGATGAAGAAATCACGGTATTCTGATTTATCACCATTTTTTATGATGTCCTGGAACTGCTTTGACAGTACCGATGCATGGTTTAAGATAAAATCGAGTTTTAAATCAATCCCAAGTCCTTCTAATTTGTCCAGTGCTTCCCTGGATGCAAGCATTTTATTCAAAGAATAGTCGATCACAGAAAACCCTCTGTCTAAGTCTGTATGGAACAGACTTGGCAGTACATAACAGGAAGAAAATACATCCTTCATTTCCGGTTTCTGTAAAAATGCTGCGATATCATCTAACATGCCGCCCATGCTGTCCGGGTAGGCGTTTAACATTGGTCCGATATTCATGGTTATCTTCCTTCCTCCATCTGCTTACAGTATTCTTCATAGCTTAACAGCTCTCCGCTCTTTGAAATGATGATCTTTGCTTTTGGAGCCTGATGCTCTAACATCGCCTGCTCTAATTCCAGTACCATCATGGTAAATGGGCTGTCTGTTGCACCATCCCTGTTTCTCGCTCTTCTGTGTGCAAGTGTCTCCTGTGGCGTGCTGTTCAATAAAACAGGGATATCCACACCTTTATAGTTATCGCTATTTCCGTGTGTCCATTCGATCACGAGAACCTGGATCTTAGAGAAATCTACTTTTTCATACCATAATTCTGTATCTTCTCTTCCCATGCGTTTCAGCCAGATCTCATCAGTGCCTGCCTTGAACTCTTTTACGATCTCTTCTACTTCATCGAATCCGATCTCATTATTTGTTCCGAGGTATCCTTTTAATCCTTCTTTTCCGTTTCTTAAGTAAGACTCATACCAGTCATATTCCTCTGTGTGTTTTGGATTGGCATCATCTCCGTTTTTCTGGAATTCATGGATCACTTCAAAACGTTCTGCTGTAAAGGTACCTTCTTTTACCATTCCTTTTAACGCACTCTCACGGAAGGTATGAAGACGCTCTGCATCATTGTATACAGGGATTCTGTGTGGATAATTGTCTCCGGACAGGGTGTAGCTTCCAATTCCTGCCTCTTTTAAATAAAAAGATAATAAAGAAGCGATCTCTGATTTTCCAACTCCGGAACCTCCACAGACCGTGATCACTACTTTGCCTGTCTCGGATTTTTCAGAAGCTTCCTCTAACATTGGCAGTAATTCTTTGAAAATGACATTTGCTTTCTGCACATGTCCTTCGCCAATCTCTACTTTGTCTCCTGGCATATCTCCGTGTGCGATATTTTCCGGGATCACTGGTGGCTGCCAGTCTGTCATGTTTTTTGTGATTTCTGCAATTGATTTCATCCTTAATCGTCTCCTTTATCTTTTTAAGCTTATCTGTTCTAATGATACATTATAATAATTTTGCTTTCTACTCAATGAGCCATTGGATTGCCGGCTCTAAATATTCATTCCAGAACTTCCAGTCATGAATTCCTGTGCTTTCTTTGTATGTAAAATCCACTTTGTTTTTCAAAAGGAAATCACGGAACTCATGATTTTCATTCAGTAAGAAATCTTCAGATCCGCAAGCCATGAAAATCGGCTGGATCTTCTCCTCTTTTTTCAGCCTTTCTGTCACGAGATATTCCGGATTGTTTTCGCTCTCATCCAATTTATCCAGATCACCGAAAATCTGTGTATAGTAATCATAATCTGCAATATCGTTGTGGCTTCCCGGCTTCATCCCTTTGATTCCGTTCACGATCAGGGCTGAGGACAAGCCAAACATTTTTCCGAAATATTCCGGATATTTTAATGCTGTATGAATTGCTCCAAATCCACCCATGGACAATCCACCGATAAAGTTGTCTTCCGGCTTATCTGACAGTCCGAATGTCTTCTGGCAATATGCCGGAAGCTCTACTGCTGTAAATGTCTCGTATCCACGTCCGGTTCCTTTTCCGTTTAAGTAGAAACTGTTCTCACCAGCCGGCATTACAACTGCAAGGTTGTATTTTAAAGCCAGCTCCTGAATTAAGCTTCCTGTAAGCCAGTCCTGTGTACTTCCCGAAAAACCATGTAAAAGATATAAGGTTTTCATCGGTCTGTCATAATTTGAATTACCAGCCAGCATCTCCGGTGGTGCATCGTTCGGTAATATAATATGAAATGTAATAATTCTGCTGAGTGCCTGTGAAAAAGTATTCACCTGTAATAATGCCATGATCGTTTACCTCGTTTATTTTTCTAGTTTAAATATACTAGATTTGTTTTCTAAATTCTTTCAAAAAAAAGATATATTTTTTCATTTTCCGGTTTGATGCATTTATTTTGAATTTCTTATTTTATGTGCTAAAATATAATTGATTGTATCTTTATGTATTTACTGCATACATGATTATTTAAAGGAGGTCTGAAATAAATGTCGCAATTATATGAAGCACACAACGATATTGTTTCGTTGCTTCCTGTAAAAATATACCGTCATAATCTGGAAGGAAATTATATTTATTCTCCACTTCATTTTCACAGAAGTATTGAACTGACTGTCACCTTAACAGGAAATATCCGTTTTAATTCCGGAAGCAATAATTTTGATTTTAAAGAATCAGACTGGCTGCTCATCAACAGCTGTGAACTTCATTCCTGCAGATACATTGCACCTTCTGATAGTTTTACCGGAATCAGTATTTTGTTTTCTCTGCCCTTTATCGAAAAATGGCTCGGAAAAGATTTGTTTTTTTACAATCCGGGTGATACTGCACTGACTGAAAAAATTAAGAACCTATCCCTGGATATCTTTAACATGGATCCCTTAAGTGACACATACAACTTTCTTCTCATGAGTAAAATTTATGAGATTTTAGCTCTGTTTTCTGTTGGCTGTATTAAGAAAGATGTTTCTTATTCCATTCCAAGCAGACAGGAAATACACCTTGCCACTTCTTACGCTGATTATATTGAAAAACACTATCAGGAAGATATATCTCTTACAGATGTTGCAGAACATTTTCAGTATACCTCCAGCTATTTTTCGAGACATTTTAAGGAAACACTCGGTGTAAATTTTCTTTCTTATCTGAGCATTGTCCGCGTCGGGCATGCTGCTGAACAGCTTGCAAATGGTCAGGAAAATCTGACAACATGTGCCTTTGATAATGGTTTTCCTAACATAAAATCTTTTATCAACACATTCAAAAAAATGTATGGCTGCACTCCAGGGGTTTTTCTTACTTCTCTAAAAGATTAGCCCTTTACACTGCCTGCCACAACACCTTCAATAATATACTTCTGTCCTAACAGATAAAATGCAAGCACTGGTAAAATGCTTAACAACAAACCTGCCATCATCGGAGCATACTCGGCTGTATGATTTGTAAGGAATGTCTTGATTGCAATTGCCAGTGTTTTTGTTTCTTGTTTTGTCAGGATTGGCGACAGGCGCATCGTGGCTGTGCTATTTCCATGCCCTTCAGAAGGGGGACATCAATAAGGTTGTACCCATTGACAAATCCAGTACCGTACTTTCTATTCTTTTGGCACTCATTTTTCTTCACGAAGGAATTTCAGGGGCAAAAATAGTATCTATA
>OGMI01000384.1_pt1 | contig 23443 bp, 27 predicted proteins | sample 1573201 | NCBI WGS metagenome assembly OGMI01 (sample SAMEA2582012, study PRJEB24529) | metagenome | biome: Human gut stool | place: China | collected 2011
GCGTGTTCGGGACTTTCACCCATTAGAGCGCGCCCATGGCGCGCAAACCAAAAATGCCCCCGAAGAGCTTTCGCTCTCCGGGGGCATCCTCTCATCTGTTATCCCTCAATGGATATGTATCGTTTTTCCGGAACTTTCTTTGCTTCTTCCTTCGGGACATCCAGTGTTAAAATACCATTTTCGTATTTTGCGTGGATATCGTTTTCGGTAACACTCTCGCCTACATAGAAGGTACGGCTCATACTTCCGGCGTAACGTTCACGTCTGATGTATTTGTCTTTCTTATCCTTCTCTTCCTTATCAAGACCTTTCTCAGCGCTGATGGTCAGATAACCATCGTTTAACTCAAGCTGGATCTCGTCTTTCTTAAATCCTGGAAGATCAACGGCTACTTCGTAACCTTTCTCGGTCTCCTTTACATCTGTCTTCATCATGTTCTTTGCATGTTTACCATACAATGTTTTATCAACATCCGGAATCTCTGGGAATGAGAAATCCATCCAGTCATCAAATAAGTTTTCTCCAAAAATGCTAGGCAGTAACATAAGTCATCTCTCCTTTTTCTACCGGTCCACTTTCTGTGGAACCTCCCATGTTTTTTACCTTTGTTTTGGAACCTCAGACGAAGGAACTCTGGGGAATCATCTTCTCTTTTTGTTCCCTCTTCCTTTGTTCTGACTATGTTATACCACCACTTATTAGCACTGTCAATAGGTGAGTGCTAATTTTCTGTGAACTTTTTGTGAAATCTTGATTTTACGGGATTCACAGGGATTTTTCACTTACTTTCGCACTCAATTTTCTTGGCTTGACCACATTTTTACGACAAACTCTTAGGAAAAATATATTTGTCTGATTATATCATGAATGTTCTTTCACATACTGCAAAAATTCCGGTGTCTTTGACCAGTATTTTACACCCCAGTTTTCAAAATTCCATTCTTCCATGTAATCGTTGCACTCGAAATCAACATAATATATTTCTTCGTTATGTACAACAAAATTCGTTGGAAAATAATCAATATTTGTACTGGCAGCATATAATAGTTCACACATTCTATGTAATTGCTCGATATAGTCAGTTTTCATCTTGTCTTCTAAAACTAACTGATAAATCGTGTCACCGTCAATAAACTCCTTCAAAATACGTTCATTTTTCACATCTGTTTCAAGCATGGACGGCATCTTTATTCCGATTTCTTTCAATTTCCTGTAATCCCTGATTTCTGCCTCAAGCTTGTTTCCGAACTGATAATAATTACAAGGTTCATGATGTATCTGCTTCAAAACATACCTGTTATTTCCAGACTCTGCCAGATAAGAATATCCACCTTTCCCCTTTCCCAGCAATTTAATTATTGTATAGCTTTTCCCATTTACGGTCATTTCTTTATTCATGTGTTTCACCTTTGCTCTACACCACATTGTTTACTGATTTTTAATGTTCTGGTTCAATATTACAATAGAAATATCGTTTTTACAAAGGTTAAACGCGTAACCCGTCACAAAAGCCTTATGCATAGCAGATAATTTCATCTGCATGGATAAAGAGTGCATCGAGGGGTTTCGCAAAGCCTTTGAACAAGGAGAAACATATAGATGGGAGATACCAAAGACAGAAAAGGAAAGAACATTCGGATTCCAGAGGATATCCAGATTATCGGCTTTGATGATAACATGGCAAGCAGGGAAAGCAATCCTTCCCTCACAACGATTCATCAGGAAGCTGGCTTAAGGGCGAAAGCGGCAATTGAATGTCTGGAGGCAATGCGCGATGGAGCAGAATATAAGACAGAAATCGTGTTACCGGTTGATTTAATAAAAAGGGAAAGTACGAAGAAATTATAATGTCAAAGTTTATGAAATCATTATGTAAAACAGCAATTCCTGTCACATTGCAAAGTATGCTGCAGGCATCATTTTCAATTGTTGACCAGATCATGATCGGACAGTTAGGCGAAACAAATATATCAGCAGTTGGATTATGCGGTAATTTTTCACTGATTTTTTCAGTGGTGATCGGTGCGGTAAGCACGGTTGCGGGGATATTAATCGCTCAGTTTATTGGTGCACAAGAAACAAAAGAAGCATGGTGCAGTCTTGATGTGAGCCTTATCTGCGGAATTGTGATATCAGCATTGTTCCTGCTTGCAGCCGGAGGTTTTCCGTCGCAGATTCTTGGACTGTATACGAAAGATATGAGTATTATAAATACTGGTGCGGTTTATTTTAAAATCGTAGCATTTTCTTATATTCCAATGGCTGTCAGCAATATTTTATCCTCCTGGCTGCGCTGTAAAGAACATGCCACGATACCATTTCTGGCAAGTTTTGGAGCAGTTGGTGTAAACACAGGACTGAACTATCTGCTGATATTTGGAAAATTGGGATTTTCATGTATGGGAATAAAGGGAGCTGCGATTGCCACACTTATTTCGCAGTTGTTTAACCTGGTATTTATTGTTATCGGATTTGTCTTATGTACCAGAAAAGATGGAGATAAACCGGTGTTATCTCTGCATTTTAAAAAAATCACAATCCGTGATTATCTGGTAATGATTATGCCGATTCTGATCAGCGAATTTTTATGGAGTCTCGGGCAAAATGTTGAATCGGTTGTTTATGGACATCTTGGCACATCAAACCTTGCAGCCTATACCCTTACCGGTCCGATACAAGGACTTATCGTAGGCGCACTTAGTGGATTGTCTGCGGCTGCCGGTGTGATGGTCGGCAAGAGGCTTGGCAGGAAAGAATATGATGAGGCTTACACAGAGTCGAAGAAGATTATGTATGCCGGCTTATTTGGTGCAGTAACGGTATCGGCTTTGCTCATTCTTTTGGCTGGAGTATATACCGGATTATATCGTGTTGATGACAGCGTAAAAGAGCTTGGAAGAACACTGCTTATCGTATTTGCCTTGTATGCTCCGGTCAAGGTAGAAAATATGATACTTGGCGGGGGCATTATAAGAAGCGGCGGTAACACCAAAATCATTATGATTATTGATATTGTTGGCACATGGTGTATTGGAATTCCACTGTGTCTGCTTGCAGCATATATATGCAAGTGGGGAATTGTTGGTGTGTATACATTGCTTACCACGGAGGAATTATTCCGGCTTGCTGTATCGTTAATTATCTTTAGAAAGCGTAAATGGATAATTAGTTTATGCTGATTTACTTTCCTGCGGGATTTTCATCCTGACTTTCCTGTTTTGCCTTGGTTATTTTGCATATCCCATAATATGTATGATTTTGTCCGGCCATCAACGCTTTGATTATGCCCAGAAGGCGTTAAAGCTTCATTGTGCCAGCTATGTTTTAAAACCTATAGATAAGACACAATTATGTGATGAAATCCGGCACGCACTAGAACTTAAGCAAAATCAGTCTCATCAAGAGTCTGCAGCTTCCATATCATCCATTGCTCCTGCTAAAACAGCTCAGGATCAGCTGGCAGAGGATGAAGACTTTATTTTCCGTGTACGAACCTATATCTATTCCAATTTATCCGATCCTGATCTGAACCGTTCTTCTATTGCAGAATATCTGCATATGAGTCCGGATTATTTATCTTATGTATTTCATCAGAAATTTAACCAGACCCTTAGTGCTTACATTACATCCATGCGCATTGATAAGGCAAAGGAGCTTCTTGAAAGAACCAACTGGGGAATGGATATTATTGCAGAAAAAACTGGATTTTCCAGCAGCTCCTACTTTCATAAACAATTCAAAAAAAATAACCGATATTACTCCGCAGCAATACCGGTCTGAATAAAATTTTTATTATCTATCGAACAGAAAACACTTTCGTACCGTGTGCAGGTACTACGACGGTTAATGCTTCCTTTCCGCTATGTAAAACCTCACCACTCCACAGCTCGGTAAATTCATAGGAATCCTTATCCGGTTCCCGTCCCGACAGCTCTTCCATATTCAAACAGATCTCCAGATCAGTATCACTGAGATTAAACAGTGCTGCCGTAATCATGCCGGTTTTTGTGCTTGTATTTTTCCAATCAGCCTCCCCATCTGATCTTCGCAGCTGTTCTCCCCTGAAGTCCTCGGAAAGTAACACCAACAGCTCTTTATTAGTGAGAAGACTCAATGTAAAATCATCCATTTTGGTAAGCTCGGCACCAATCATCAGCAGAGAACGGAACATACACCATAGTGTCATCATGGTCTTCGCTCTTCCCTGGTAAACAGACAGTCTCTTTCTCCTGTCTCAAAGCCTTTACCGACCTTGCCGAGTGGCAGCATATCGCAATCCGGGAAACAGCCCTCTTTTACATGATCCTGCCATAGTTCACATCTCCAGAACATATTCTTAAGAAGCTCCCAGTTATCCCAGAAATCATCCGTAATACGCCACATGTTTGCATATCTGCAATACTGCCACGCACGGTCAATATGTGCAGGACCAGGGGAAAGGCTGAGTACAATTTCCCTGTTTGATTTCTGAATAGCCTTGTATAACATTTCGCTTTCATGCCATCCGGAAAAGCTGTCACAGATATCATCACACTTAATAAAATCAACACCCCAGGAAGCATACATCTCTATCAGGGAATCATAATAGCTCTGACCTGCTTCTGTATTTCTCACTCCATACATATCCGGATTCCATCCGCAGATCGAGGACGGATCTGCCACCATGTCTGCGGTAAAAAATGTTCCTTTAACAGGAAGATGCTTTTCTGCTGCCGCACGTGGATACCTCTCATAATATGAATACCGAATTTTAATCCAAGTTCATGTACATAAGAAGCAGGTGTGTAAATCCGCTTCCGTCTGCTGATGACGGAAATCTGCCAGGACTGGGCTGAAAACGCCCAAACTCATCCATTACGTCATCTCCAAACGGAATGTACTGAAATTCTTTGCGTTTTGTTCCGGCATCATTGGAATACCATTCAATGTCCGCAACAATATACTCGTATCCGAATTCCTTCAAATGCATAGCCATATACTATGCATTCTTTTTTACCTGTTCCTCATTCACCGTAGTGTCATAATAATCATAGCTGTTCCAGCCCATATGTGGTGTAATCGCAAACTTATTCTTGTTCATCAAACTTACACTCCTTTATCATTTTATGAAGATCCTCTGTTTTATCCTTTGCGCCGGCATCATTTGCATGACATGCCCAGTCAATCTTTCCACCTTCACACATCATAAAGAATCCGGTGTCATTATCCAATACTTCAATACCCTTTTGCACATAGTCAGATAATGCCCATTCTCCATCTGCACGATCCATATCATAATCCATAGCGTCGGAATCTGCCAGATGCTCATCCATCAGAATAACCCTTCCATCTTCAGCCGTAACCGCTTCTGCATCAGCCTGTGTATAGGTAACCTTGTATCCTGCTTCCGGTCCGTCCAGTACTGCTCCTCCACGGTCTTCATAGCTATTGCTCGGAAGTGCCTTGACATAATCTTCATCTGCTACTGCTCCAAGATAGTCAGATGCTGCCTGAAACTGGGGATAGCTCATACCATCACCAATAAACAGAAAACATATTTCGGTGCTTTTGCTGTTTCTTCTTGCGTCTGCGTTTCTGCAGATACTTCTGTTACGATTGTTTCCTGCTCTGTTGCTGCTGTACTTTCTGTCTGTGCCGGTGACGGTGACTCAGAAGAAGTCTGGTCTGCTGCAGGTGCTCCGGAGCATGCTGCCATAGACATTGCCATTACAACAGCAAGCATACCCTTCATCATACTCTTAATTCTCATAATCGTTTCTCCTCTCTGAAACATGTTTTGTTTTTCCTCTGCTTCACTATACAATACCGTTGTAAAAACCAATGTCCAAAGTAGGAAAAATTTGAGTAAATTCCGACACTTATTTTATGCAGTTCTATCTTTATGAGATTTCATCAACATCATAATACTTAAAATCCCGGAAGCAGGCACTTCCTCCTGTTTCCTCTGCCGCATAGCAGAACAGACCAAACCGGCAACCAGTAAAATGATCCAGTTTGAAGTACAGCTTATGCACGGTTCCGATGGGTAGCCAGTCTCCCTTATTTACCCGGTAATAGCAGCGTGCTTCATCCTTCATGTTACAGAAATCTGCTTCAAGACGAAAATCCATCTGGTGTGATTCAACAACAGTTCCTTCCGTCATATCCAATATACCATCTTCTTTTTTATCCAGCATAAGGACTTCATATTTTCCATGATGTTTTGTAATGCCAACTGCAGCATAACAGCTCTGCAACGCACACAAACCTGCGACATCGCCCTCTTTCAATGCAGAAGCATCAACAGTAACCTCAGCTGCGCAGGACGGATAACTCATCCTTTGCGTAAGCGTATTTACTGCCTGTGTAAGCTCTGTACAAACTTCCCGTGTTGTAATTGTATAGGTTCCCTGCAATGCATCCAGATGATAGTACCGTGGATCTGGATCATGATTAAACTGCCAGCGCGGAAGCAGCCCATTACAGAAATCATCACTTCCCACTAATGGCTGATAAATATATCCTGGTCTGGTACTGTGAACCTCTATTTCTTCCGGCACATGTCCGTTCTGTCCAAAAAACGGAAAATGATCCTTCCAGGTAACCGGAAGCAGAATAGGAATCCGTCCAACTGCTCCGGAATCCTGAAACAGCATTGCATACCACTTTCCATCCGGCGTATCCACTATTCCTCCCTGTGCCACGCCCTGCCCACAATATCCACGATCATCACAAAGTACATCTCCACCCGTGAATTCTCCTTCCAGAGAATCACTGTAAAAGCATGCTTCCGTCCGCATCCAGCGGTCTCTCAGGGAATGAACCAGAAAAATATAATAATAGCCGTTTATTTTTTGAATATGAGAACCCTCATAGCCTAGCTCCGGGTTCTTATGATCACTGACTAAAAGACGATGTAATCCGTCCTTCTTTGGTGCAGTCAAATCTTCATTCAATTCTGTAATCCAGATTTCATCATTTCCATATACAATATAGTTTCTGCCATCCTCATCAAATAATAAAGAGCCGTCATGATAAAAGCCTTCTATCAGCTGCTTTTTCCATGGACCATCTATTTTTTCCGAAGTATACAAATAAGTCTTACGGGTATCATTTGCCACAAAGCAGATATAAAATCGGCCTTCATGATAGCGCAGGGAAGCTGCCCACATGCCCTGTCCGTAAATATTCTGACCGCTTTTCAGTTGCTGCGCATCCGTATGATCCAACGTCTCATAGACATAAGTCACATGCTCCCAGTGCACCAGATCAAAAGACTGCAGAATCTCACAGCCCGGCATAAAGTGCATGGTTGTGGATACCATATAATAGGTGTCTTCTACGCGGATCACGTCCAGATCTGGATAATCCAATCTTGTTATAGGATTAACATTCATTGTTTATTCCTTTCTGTTTTATCTCCATATTCTTTCTTTGTTCTATTCTATTTTTACTATTTTATCTTTGTTTCTTATCCGTCTGCCTTTTCAACTCTTCTCTGCCCCATTTCACTATTGCTAATATCACAATCTCACAGTAAAATATAATAATCGAAAACGATCCTGCACCATGTTATTCATCAGAAATTTCCGGTTTGCACAGATTTACCGGGAATAAACAGAAGGAGACCAGCATGAAGGAAATATAACATTTAATTCTGCAATACAAGGATTTATCTGCGCCGTTTCAGTCCGTGTTCCTTATAATACCTGTCTTTATCCTCATACATCAGGCGCTCCGATTCGTTTAAAAGCAGATCAATATCCTTAGGACCGTGTTCTTTCCATATCATGCCAACCGCCATTGTAACCTGATGTTCTTTCATATCCATGCGCAGTTTCTCAACGTGTTCCCTCAGGTCTTTTTCCTCAATTCCAAGACAAAGTACTAAAAATTCATCGCCGCCGATCCGATACAGACCATACCCCTTAAATACACCCGCTAAGCACTCACATGCCCTGATGATCAACCGATCTCCGGCTTCATGCCCCTGCTCATCATTGACCTTTTTCAGCCCTGTGATATCGCAGTACACTACACCGATCTGTTCCCCATTCCACTCATGCTCCACAAACCAGTCGACCGCATAACGATTGCCAAACTGAGTGAGCTGATCACGATAACTCATGCGTTCTAACTGATGGAACAGATTTCTTCTCCGAATGGAGGAAACAATAAAATATCCCATGATATGAAGCATATTGGAAGCATAATCTAATGATTTTACCGGTGGATTATCCACTCCGTAAAATCCAATGATCTTTTTCTCCCAATAAAGTGGAACAACCACCAGTGAATGGATATCCTGACGTTTCAGATTCTTATACTGTTCCGGATCTTCCTCTCTGATGTCCTCCAGATTTTCAATTACAATGTTTTTATCTTCTTGAAAATTCCGATACCAGTTGGCACATACTTCTGGTGGAATGTTCTGTAAATTATCTTTCTCCGGCTGGATTCCATTTGCAACCCACTCGTAAGTGTTGTCATCGTACCCATTCTCATTATGCTCAAAAATATATGTTCTCTCTCCATCTAATGCCTTTCCGATATATTCCAGAATGATGTCCAGCGATTTATCCGCAGAAGATGTTCCAAGGGCAAGACGCAGTCCCTCATTAACGATTTTTTCCAGTTTTTCGTAGCGGCGTACCACATTTTTCTGATGTTCCTGAGAACTTATATTCAGAGCAATCTCTATTCTATATCGTCTGCCATTGTCCTCCACAACAGTATCCTTAATTTTAAAGTATTTATTTAAAAGCGGGTTAAAATACCGCCACTCCTTAAACTGTCCTTCCTGCAGTTCATCATTATTGCAGATCGTACAGGGCAGGCTTGAATTCTGAAGCAATTCATAACATTTTTTGCCGGCAAGTTCCTCTTTTGAATGTATCCCATAAGTATCTCTCATCTTTTTATTCATATAAACCAGTTCATGGGTATCCGCATCTGCAACATATACATATTCATTCATATTTTCAAAAAAATTCCAGATTCTTTCCATACCATTCCCCATTTCGTGCTTAAAAAAACAATATTCTCATTCCTGACAAGCCTGAATACAAATATAAACTTATTATCTATTATAACTCAAAATTCGACAATATACAGTATATTTTTTCATTTAACCAGAAAAAGGAAGTATGAAAAATAAAACATCATTTTTCACACTCCCTTTTTTCATTCAGGGCGACAGAAAGGTTCCCAAAACATTTATTTTATTGATTTATCCAAGGATCTCTGCTAAATCTGCTTCCGGTGTCGTAATCGGTGCGATTCCATAATTATCTACCAGATAATTCAAGATATTTGGTGAAATAAATGCCGGCAGTGTCGGTCCTAGCTTTATATTTTTGATACCAAGGTGGAGCAGTGTCAATAAAATGCAGACTGCTTTCTGTTCGTACCAGGAAAGCACCATGGAAAGCGGCAGCTCATTCACGCCACAGTCAAATGCCTCCGCAAGTGCCACTGCGACACGGATCGCACTGTAGGCATCGTTGCACTGTCCCATATCAAGGATTCTTGGCAATCCGCCGATCGTTCCAAGATCAAGATCGTTAAAGCGGTATTTTCCACATGCAAGTGTTAAGATCATGGTATCCTTTGGCGTCTGTTTTACAAACTCTGTATAATAATTTCTTCCGACCCGCGCGCCATCACAGCCGCCGACTAAAAAGAAGTGACGGATATCACCGGATTTTACGGCTGCGATCACCTGATCTGCCACGCCGAGTACAGTTCCGTGACCGAATCCGGTCATGACCTTTGTACCGCCATTGATACCGGTAAACTGTGTATCCTCTTTGTAACCGCCAAGCTCTAATGCTTTTTCGATAACCGGGGTAAAGTCTTTATCTTCCCCGATATGCACCATTTCCGGATAAGAAACCACTTCTGTTGTAAATACACGGTCTGCATAACTTTCTTTGACCGGCATCAGGCAGTTTGTTGTGTAAAGAACCGGTGCCGGAATATGATCAAATTCCTTCTGCTGATTCTGCCATGCAGTACCAAAGTTGCCTTTTAAATGCGGATATTTCTTTAATTCCGGGTAAGCATGTGCCGGCAGCATCTCACCGTGTGTATAAACGTTGATTCCCTTGTCTTTTGTCTGCTCTAACAAGAGCTTCAGATCATAAAGATCATGTCCGGTAATAACGATAAACGGTCCCTTTTCCACCATCAGAGGCACTTCCGTCGGTACCGGTGTTCCAAATGTTTCTGTGTTGGCACGGTCTAACATCTCCATGCAGGTAAGATTTACTTTTCCTGTTTCTAACACGAGTGGTAGCAGATCCCCCATCTCGAAATCTTCACCGACTGCAAATAAGGCACGATAGAAAAAGTCATTTACTTCCTCATTTGTATATCCGAGTACCATTGCATGATAAGCATAAGCTGCCATACCACGGATGCCAAATAAAATTAAGGATTTTAAGGAACGGATATCCTCATCTGCCTCCCACATCCGCTTCATATCATAATCATTGGTATTGCCGCACGGTGATATGCAAGTCGTACATCCAGGTGCAACTTTCGCTTTTTCTTCTCTGACACGGGCGATCATTTCACGCAGTGTCTCATCATTAAAATTCACATTTGTGATGGTTGTAAATAAACCTTCTATTATAATGCGGTCCGTCTGCTCTGTCTTTGGGTTGTTCATGCAGGCATGTGCAAGTCCCACAAGTGCTCCTGTCAGTTCATCCTGCAGATCCGCTGTTGCACTCTTCTTTCCACATACACCGGCAGCTCCCGTACATCCGCTGCATCCCGCTGTCTGCTCACACTGAAAACAAAACATATATCATCCTCCATTTATGTGTGTAAAAATGTTATTTTCACACTATCTTCGTTTTTCTTAATCTAAAATTTTTCCGTCAATTGAGATCGTCACAACATTCCATGGAATGAATTTTCCGCTGTTCTTTAATGCAGTCACTGCTGCATGCTCGATTCCTCCACAGCAAGGTACTTCCATTCTCACGATCGTCACGCTCTTAATATCATTATTTTTAATGATCTCTGTCAGTTTTTCACTGTAATCCACATCATCTAATTTCGGACATCCGATCAGTGTCACTTTTCCACGGATAAAATCCTGATGGAAATTACCATACGCATATGCGCTGCAGTCTGCCGCAATCAAAAGTTTTGCCCCGTCAAAATAAGGCGCATTGACCGGTGCAAGTTTGATCTGTACCGGCCACTGACGTAATTCTGAACTGACCGGTGAAGCTGCACTCTGATTTTCTTCTGCAGGTTTTCTTTCAAGCTGACGCATTCTTGCACCCGGACATCCACCGGAAAGTGCCTGTCCCATTGCCTGCATTTTTTTCTTTTTATTTTCCTGGACTGCTGCCTCATCATAAGCTGCCGCCTCACGCTCTATAAAAGAAATTGCTCCAACCGGACAGTTTGGCAGACAATCACCAAGTCCGTCACAATAATCATCACGAAGCAGTTTTGCCTTTCCGTCCACGATGCCGATCGCACCTTCATGACAAGCCTCTGCACAAAGACCACATCCGTTGCATTTTTCTTCGTCTATCTGTATTACTCTGCGTACCATATAAATTCCTCCTGTTTTCTGCGCTCTTGACATTACTCGTACACTATACTAGAATTTTTCTCAAAAGTATGTTGTCATAACAACATTAAAAAAAAATTTAAAAAAGAAGGTTTCTCTTTTATGGATTATCAGTTTTTAAGTCAGACAATGCTGTTTTCGGGCGAATCGCCGGAAGAAATTAAAGAAATGCTCTCCTGTCTTGGAGCAGTCACAAGAAGTTACGGAAAAGGCGAGATCATCTATCACGCCGGGGAATGTGTTCATTCCATGGGACTTGTACTGTCCGGAAATGTTCAGATTGAAAATGATGATGTATGGGGAAATCACAGTGTATTAGATGACATAGCCCCCGGCTTTTTCTTCGCTGAAACTTACGCAAGCCTGTCAAAAGAACCTCTGATGGTCAATGTTGTCTCTGCATCCGCAAAGACAGAAGTATTGTTTTTAAATATAGGACGGCTGCTCACAACCTGCAATAACAGTTGTTCACATCACAACCGCCTGATCCATAATATGTTTTTTATTTCGGCACGGAAAAATCTGCTTCTCTCCCGCAGGATCTTCCATACCACACCAAAATCGATCCGCGGACGGCTTCTCTCTTACCTTTCTGCACAATCTGCCGCTGCGAAAAGCCTTGATTTTACGATACCATTTAACAGACAGCAGCTTGCCGACTACTTAAACGTAGACCGCAGTGCCCTGTCTGCAGAACTATCAAAAATGCAGCGGGAGGGACTCCTTAAAACGGAGCGCAATCATTTTATTCTGCATGAAGATTCCCTCGACTCTGATCTCTGATCATGCTGCAAGTGAATCCACTGCATGATAGGACATCACGATTCTTATGCCATATGCACACAGTACCAGTCTTCGTCTACCTGTCTTGCTTCTTCTCCGACGGAGACGATCGGATGATCCATATCATTCAACGGAATATATTCAACGCATCCTTCCCTGCCATCCGACATAATAACCTGCTGATGTCTGTATACTTTTACCATATTTTTTATAAATATATTGAGAAGATTCTGGTCAAGTCCTTTGTATCCCGCAGTTACAAACCACTGCAGCACATCAAACGGAACCTTCTCTTTTTTATAACTGCGCGCAGAAAGCATTGCATCATAAATATCCGAAATTGATGTAATTCTTGCAAAATAAGAAATGGAGTTTCCTTTTAAACCATCCGGATAACCGCTTCCATCTAATTTTTCATGATGCCAGCGCACCGCATATCGCACATCTTCGTTGATATCCTCCCCAAGCAGTTCAAAAGAATAAAGCGGATGTCTTTTCATAACCTCAAATTCTTCCGGAGTCAGTTTTCTCGGTGCATTTAAAATTTCTTCCGGAATCTTCGTCTTTCCAATATCATGAAGCACACCTGTTAAAATCAGACTCCGGATGTCTTTTTCATCGAGTCCTAACCATTGTCCCATGATTCCGTTTAAAAGTGCAACATTTAAGGAATGTCTCTGCAATGCCTCGTCAACCGGTCTTGGCACGGTAATACACTGGAAAATCTCTCCGGCATCCACGGATACCATTCTGCTGTATACTTTCTCCATCATACCTTCCACTTCAGCATGATTGACAAACATCACATTTTTACTCATCTGAAGCACATGGTCGACGCCTTTGCGCAGTTCTGTATACCCGGTTCTGTTTTCCAACATTTTCTGCTGTATTTCAGCCGGACGGTCTTTTCCCTTCATGATATACTCGTAAGATCCGCGGAATGTTGTAATATAATTATTGCCATCGCTGAAATTGATCAGTTTATCAAGTTTGCTTTTCGTGATAACTTCTCCGCTCGGCACTAAAAGTACACTTCCATTATAATTGTAAAGATTATCTGATAAAACAAGTCCTTCCCACAAGTACTCCATCGGTACTTTTTCGAGACGTTCTGTTTTTTCGTATTTTGCCATAACCGGTCCTCCATTCATATATGAATGTATCGGCATTTTTCTCTGTCACATTAATCGGAAATCAATATCTGTCTCACTTTTAACAGGTCCATCTGCATCAGCACATGATCTGCATCCGGTCTCTGACTGATATCAGGTGAAATATTCGAGTGAATATAAAATGTATGAAGTCCGACCTCTTTTGCCCCCCTGATGTCACTGACTGCATCATTTCCGATCATAATACTCTCCTCCGGTAAAATGTGATGTTTATCCAGTAAAAGATGAAAGAAACGTGGATCCGGTTTTTTCACTTTGCACGCGGATGACAGAAAGATATCATCAAAATAAGGCTCTAACCCCAAAAGATTCAGTTCATATGCAGTGAAAATACGCTGTGCATTCGAAAGCAGATATACTTTTTTTCCTCTTTCACGCAATGCCGCAAGAAGTTCCTCTGCCCCATCATAAAGTCTGATATATTCTGTGGAAAGAATCCGGAAAAACTGCCCCGCATGAATGGCAAGTTCTAAGTCTGCCTGCACTCCTTTTTCCTGAAACAGCGCAAGAAAAACTTCCTCAATCTCTATCTCCGGATGTGCTTCATGGGTATCATCTTTTTTCATATCTGCCTCTGATCCCATCTCCTGCCGCAGGGCATCCTCTTTCTGTCCTGTGAGGCGTGCATATGCATTTTTCAGTTTCTGCGCTGTATAAGCTGCACCGTAATATCCGTAAAACTGCGCAAGTTTTTCCCATAAATCCGGTTTTTCCTCATCCGTGTGAATATCCACTAAAGTTCCATATAAGTCAAATATATAATTTTCGTATTTCATGTTAATTCTCCCTCTTCTGCACCAAAATCCTTTTTCACTTTTGCACAAAATTCTTATTTTTTCACACTGTTTTCCACTTTGCACAGCCTTATCATATTAATTTCTCTGCATTTTATAAAAAAATAACATGTTTATATGGGAAAATCAACCGGATGTGGCATAATCATTACAATTTGCCCGTTTTTTTAATATATTCCCCCTGCACTTTTCTATCCTAAATTTTTTCTAAGACCAATCAGAATCTTTTTTTCAAGCCTGCTGACCTGCACCTGCGTCATTCCAAGTTCTTTTGCAGTCTCGCTCTGCGTCCGGTTTTCAAAATAACGGCACCGGATTAGATTTTTTTCCCGCTCATCCAGTAGTGCTAACAACTGCTCGATCACCATCCGGTTTAAGACCGCTTCCTTTTCCGGTTCATCTATGCCGTTTTCTTCTCTTTCACACAACTGATCGACCATTAAAAGCTCGTCCCCGTCTTTCTCATAGACCGGCTGATAAATAGATTCCACATCCCTTGCTGATTCCATTGCCATAATGATCTCGCCACAGCTTAACCCTGTCCGCTCTGCAATCTCAACCATTCCCGGCTCTCTTCCAAGTTCTCTCCACAATTCCTCTCGTGCACGTCCTGCCTTATAAGCATTTTCCTTTAACGTCCGGCTTACCTTCACCATACCGTCATCCCTTAAAAACCTGCGGATTTCCCCCATGATCACCGGAACAGCATACGTAGAAAATGCAAGATTTAATGAAAGATCAAATTTATCTACCGCCTTCATAAGTCCGATGCATCCAATCTGGAATAACTCCTCCCTGTCATGCCCACGGTTTTCAAACCGGTACACGATCGTATGTACAAGTCCAAGGTTTCCTGCGATCAGTGCATCCCTCGCACTTTTATCCCCCTCATGTGCCTGCTGCATCAGTTCCTTAAAATGCTCCATATCAGACGCCCATCCCTGCGCCGATCTTTTTTTTCATTATCACTGTAGTCCCTTTTCCGGGTGCCGAATGTACCTCCACATCATCCATAAAGGCTTCCATAAAGGCAAATCCCATACCGGAGCGCTCCAGTTCCGGTTTTGTTGTAAAAAAAGGTTCCATGGCTTTTGGTACATTTTCAATTCCATGACCATGATCCTTTACCGTGATCTCAGCGCAGTTTCCACACAGTTTACAGGATACTTCCACCTTTTCCTTTGGACTGTCGTACCCGTGGATAATCGCATTGGTCACCGCCTCCGAAACAGCAGTCTTAATATCTGAAATTTCATCCAGTGTCGGGTCTAATTCCGCTACAAACGCAGCTACTGCCATTCTTGCAAACCCTTCATTTACTGACCTTGCATCAAATTCGAGTTTCATTTCGTTCTCATTACTATGATCTGTCTGCATATTGATTCTCCATTTCATTTTCTGATTTTCACTTTTTTAATCCTGCATGTCCCATTCTTTTCTGACCAGATCCGTCCGGATCAGCTTCTGCAGTCCTGACACCATAAATATTTTTTTTACACGCTCGTTCATATTCATCGCCATCACTTCCCCACCGGAAAATCCCATACTCTTGCACCTTCCAATGATCACACCGATCCCTGAACTGTCCATGAACTCCGTCTCCCGAAAATCAAATACAAGCCGTCTGACATGGTATGCCCCGATCAGATAATCTGCTTCCAGCTTAAGTCTGCCCGCCTCATGATGATCAAGCTCTTTTGGCATCTGAATCGTTAAACACCCTTCCTTTAATTGATATTTTTCTTCCATAAATACTCCTTTCCCAGCGTTCCCTGATTCGTGATATCATTGATAAAATGCCTTTTTGTGAAATAAAAAGACGCCTGATATTATCCAGACGTCTTTTGTATAATGGCATTGCTGATATTTAATTTTGTTTATTCCAAATATCTTATTCCTCAATATTAAGATAATTCTGTGCATTTGCCGCACGCTCTGTACCAGGATAGAGTTCTACGATCTTCTGGTAATAAATCTTTGCTGTCTCAAGATCATTGTTCTTGCGGTATGCCTGTGCCAGATAATACAGTGCATATCCGTCTTTGTAGGTCTCTTCCATGTCTACAACTTTCTGTAAACTTGTGGCAGCCTCCTCAAACTTCTGGCTGTTATAATCGCTGTATCCCTGATTATATAAGGACTCTAAATAGTCTGCATTGACCTGTGCATTGATCGTCTCATAAACACTCTTAGCACTGTCACTTAAATATTCCTCATTGACATTGCCAAGTGCATTCCCTGCCGCCTCAATATTACCATCCGAATAAGATGCATAGGCAGAGAGCAGCTGATCATATGTGCTGATCTTGTTCTCCGATCCTTCTGCACTGTCCTTGACCTCAGTCATCTGACTTGTCAGATCGTCGATCTGTTTCTGCAGAGTGCTGATTTCCTGATTCTTTGATGAAACTGTGTTATTCGCATCAAGCACCTGCGCTTTTGCATCATTCTGAACCTGACGGCGCACACCCGGCACAACCAGAAATCCGGTAATTGCCGCACCGATTGCGATTCCTATGACCATATTAAGGATTGTTCCCATCGCAGAATTATCTTTTAAATACTTTGGCTGGATGATCGTCTCATTGCCACTCTGATAGGAAATCTGTTCTTCTTTTGGTTTTTTCCCGGAGGTATTATCCTTTAATCCTGCATTCACTTCTTTCAGATAACGGAGTGTGATCGTATTATTTGCATCGATCTTTCCTGCATTGCGTAAAGACTTCTTTGCGAGATCATACTTGCCCTCCTGAATGTAAAGCAGTGCTAAAAGCTGATGCCCGCTGACTAATTTCGGATTCAATGACAATACTTTTTTTAACTGGATAATTGCCAGATCGCGGCTGTCCTGTCTGCAGTATAATAATGCCTGATTGTATTTTTTGATGGTCTGATTGATTGTCTCAAGCCTTGACCTGTTATTCTGTATCTCATCCAGATAACGGCTTGCAGCATTATCAGACGGCTGATAGTTCTTACTGATCACCCACTCTGTCAACGCCTCCACGACTTCGCCCATCTCAAAATAGACCAGTCCAAGCAGATTTCTTGCATCTATATTTAATTTATTGAATTTCAGACTTGTTTTAAGACTTTCAATCGCTCCTGAAAGATCACGAACCCCCGCCTTTGCCAGTGCATCATTATAATATTCATTGGATGCCATGACAATTTTTTTATATATTTTTACATTTACGCCACATTCAGGGCAGATATTTTCCCTTCCAAGCTTTGCTCCACAATTATAGCACTTCATTCTTTCCCTCACTTCACGAACTTACATTTGACTTTTCAAAAGATATCTTACATATTATGCTTTAATTCCTGCATCATCTCTTTTAAAACATCTGTCATATCTGTTAATTCATGATTATATATCGCCTGCTCTGCCTCTTCTACCTCTAAGCTCGGTTTAAAATTCTTTAACTCTTCTTCAAAATTAATCATAATCGACCATTCCTTTTCTGCCAAATTTTATGGCAACATCTATTTTAATATTCTTCGCTCCGTCGCACAATTTCGGGGCAAAAAGAATCACCACTATATTATAATATAGTGGTGACAATAATCAAGTAAATTTATATTAAGTTTTTCGTAAAACTTCTGCCATATTCGACAGCAGTTTTATGAGCATTCTCTCGTCTTGATCTTATCCTGCAGCTTGTAAAACTCCGCTGATTTTACATTGTTCTGTACAAGCAGCTTGGTATCCTCGATCTGGATCACCACTCCCGGATAAGTCTCCCGCAAAACGGTAACACATGCACCGCTCGCACTCTCGATCAGATTACGAATCTGTTTTGCCTCTTCTTTGCTGTTTGCTAACGTTGCAGTATCACGGATCTTGACACGGAGCAGTGTTACTCTCCTCGGATCATCTTTATAGCTGACTCCACGAGCTTTTTCGAGTTCTTCAAACTTTCGCAGTCCCTCATCGATCTGCGCTAATCCCTGACTCAGCTCCTGGATCGTCTTCTCTAACTGTCTGAGCTTTGCATATTCCTCCGGACTTGCACCAGCCATAATAACAGTCTTCTTCTCGGCATCGTTCCCTAATGTCGTAACCTCGATTCCACACACTCCATGTGTAAGGCCACCGATGATGCCTCCGCGTTTTCCATTCATGATGATCTTTCCAAAGCACTGTACCTGGCAATCCATCAACACATCTGCACGGATATCGCCTGCACATTCAATACGGGTAAATTCAAAAAACTTTGCGGTAATACTGCCTTTTGTCTTTACTGATGCCTTATTTCCACCGAGCATTCCACTCCTTAAAATGATATCTTTTCCTGCCTCTAACGTGCATGCCTCGACGATTCCATCCACTGTGATCGTACCGCTTGCTTTTACTATAACGCCGCTTTCCACGCTTCCGTGGATCACAACATCACCATGAAAATCAATGTTGCCACTGGAAAGATCTGCATTGCCGGACAATTCATGTACCGGAAGGATCACAACCCTGTCATTCTGTGTCTCGATCTTACCACTCATCAGCGCAACGTAGGTATTATCATCCCGGCGTTCAAATCCTTTTCCTTTCAGTGGAAGCTGTTCTCTTCCCCGCTTTGCAAGTATCGGCTTTCCAGTGACTGTCTTGCCGTCTGTTCCCTCCACACAAGGATGGTACTCCGCGATCACCTGATCCTGCACCACAGACTCTATCGACTTTACAGACCAGTAATCCACGGTTCCATCCGGTTTTATCAACGGTTTTTTATCAAAGTTGCAGTTAAAATTATAATCATAATAACCGTCTTTTCCATCTACCGCCTCTGTGCCCCGTGCTATTAATGTCTCCAGTCCATATTTTTTTTCATCAGCCAGCTTTTTCAACGCTGATTCATCTATTCCGTACTTGACACCTCTCTCATCCAGTGCTTTCTGCAATGATTCAACTGTATATTCTCCCCCATCGTCCGGCGTTACAAGCATAATATAAGCTTCCATGCCATCCGCCGTTATCTGTACGATTGGCCTTTCCTCTGTTACCATAGGCGTGCTCCCCAATTCTTTCTCATGTATGTATATATATATAGTAACGTAGAATATTCCTTATCTTATATAATACTAGTACTTTTATGCTTTTTCAAGTAAATTCTTTAACAAAATGTTTGTTTTTTGGTGCTATTTTACTAAAAAGAGCTATGCCGGGCAGGCTCCTTTCCGGCTCGCCGGTAAGGATGAAACCGTCATGCATAGCTCCTTTTTACTTATATCATGTACAAAATCAGCACATAATCCAATTCGCCATTCTTGCGCTCATTATCTTGCAATTATTTTGACATCTGTGCCAAACGTTCTTTGACCTGTGCCATCATCTGCTCATATCCGGCAAGTTTATCTTTTTCCTCCTGCACTTTTGCTTCCGGTGCTTTGCTTAAGAATTTTTCATTGGAAAGCATTCCCTTAGAACGTGCAAGTTCTTTCTCTAAACGTGCCTGTTCTTTTAACAGACGTTCTTTTTCCTTTTCAAAATCAACCAGATCTTCCAGTGGCAGATATAATGTTGCACCAGGTATTACAACAGATACGGCATCCTCCCCGATTCCTGTCTTATCCTGCTGCACCATGACCTCACTTGCGCCGGCAAGGTTTGCATAAGCCTCTTTCGTCAGTTCAAAGGAATCACGCAAAGCGGCATTTTCAGCAACAATAAAGATTTTTGCTTTTCTTGATGGCGGAACATCCATCTCTGTGCGCAAATTACGGACACCTTTTACCAGATCCTTACAGTGCTCTAACATTTCTTCCTCTGCCGGGAAATTCCAGTCAGCACGGTACTCCGGCCATTTTGCAAGCATGATCGTATCTTCTTCCGGATGCAGTGTACAGAAAATCTCTTCTGTGATAAACGGCATGAACGGATGAAGCAGTTTTAATGCCTCTGTCAATACGGTCTTTAACGTCCAGAATGCTGCATTTGCAGATGCAGGATCATTTTCTTTATTATAAGTACGTGTCTTCGTGATCTCGATGTACCAGTCACAGAACTCATCCCAGATGAAATCGTAAACTTTCTGTACGGCGATTCCCATCTCGTACTTATCCATATTTTCTGTCACATCTTTTGCAAGTGTGTTTACTTTAGATAAGATCCATTTATCTGCCGGTTTTAACTCGTCAAATGATGGGGTTTTGATCTCACTTCCCTCAAGGTTCATCATAATGAAACGGGATGCATTCCACACTTTATTTGCAAAGTTTCTGGATGCCTCAACACGCTCCCAGTAGAAACGCATGTCATTTCCAGGTGCATTTCCGGTGATCAGTGTCAGGCGGAGTGCGTCTGCACCGTATTTGTCGATAACTTCCAGCGGATCGATACCGTTTCCTAAAGATTTACTCATCTTACGTCCCTGGGAATCACGAACCAGTCCGTGGAATAATACGGTATGGAACGGTGCTTTTCCCATCTGCTCATAACCTGAGAAGATCATACGGATAACCCAGAAGAAAATGATATCGTATCCGGTTACAAGTACGTCTGTCGGATAGAAGTAATCTAAGTCTTCTGTCTTTTCCGGCCAGCCTAATGTGGAGAACGGCCAGAGTGCGGATGAAAACCAGGTATCTAAGGTATCCGGGTCCTGCTCCATATGGTCACAGCCGCATTTCGGACATTTTTCCGGCGCAGTCTTTGCTACGACCATCTCACCACAGTCCGGGCAGTAATAAGCCGGAATACGATGTCCCCACCAGAGCTGTCTGGAAATACACCAGTCACGGATATTGTCTGTCCAGTTAAAATATGTTTTCTCCATGCGTTTTGGAAGTAACTGGATATCTCCATTTTTTACTGCCTCAACAGCAGGTTTGATCAGCTCATCCATCTTTACAAACCACTGCTGTTTTACCATCGGCTCTACGGTTGTGCCACAGCGGTCATGGGTTCCTACATTATGAGAATGTGGCTCTACTTTTACAAGAAGTCCCTGTTTCTCAAGATCTTCCACTAATGCTTTTCTGCACTCATAGCGATCCATGCCCTCATATTTTCCGGCATAATGATTCATCGTTGCATCATCATTGATAACCGTGATTTCTTCTAAGTTATGGCGTTTTCCGACCTCAAAGTCATTCGGGTCATGTGCCGGTGTGATCTTTACGCATCCGGTTCCGAACTCTTTATCAACATACGCATCAGCGATCACCGGGATCTCGCGGTCTGTCATCGGAAGTTTTAACATTTTTCCAACAATATCTTTGTATCGGTCATCATCCGGGTTGACTGCAACTGCGGTATCACCAAACAATGTCTCCGGTCTTGTTGTTGCGATCTCGACAAATCTGCCTTCTTCACCGACAACCGGATAGTTGATGTGCCAGAAAAATCCGTCCTGCTCCTCATGTTCTACCTCGGCATCCGAGATAGATGTCTTACATACCGGACACCAGTTAACGATACGGGAACCCTTATAAATCAGTCCTTTTTCATATAATTTTACGAATACCTCAAGCACTGCCTCAGAGCAGCCTTTGTCCATGGTAAAACGCTCTCTCTCCCAGTCAGCGGAAGATCCCATTTTCTTTAACTGGTTGATAATGCGGCTGCCGTACTCATCACGCCACTCCCAGCATTTTTCAAGGAAACCTTCTCTTCCGAGATCACGTTTGTCAATGTCCTGTTTTTTGAGGTTCTCGATTACCTTAACCTCAGTTGCAATGGAAGCATGGTCTGTACCAGGCTGCCACAGTGCATTATAACCCTGCATTCTCTTATAACGTGTTAAAATATCCTGCATGGTGTTGTCAAGTGCATGTCCCATGTGAAGCTGTCCTGTGATATTTGGCGGCGGCATTACAATGGTAAACGGCTTTTTGCTGCGGTCTACCTCGGCGTGGAAATAGCCGTTATCTTCCCATTTTTTGTATAAACGGTCTTCAATGCTTTTTGGATCGTAGGTCTTTGCTAATTCTTTACTGCAATTCTGACACATAATCTGTTCTCCTTTTTTAGTTCTGATAGATAGGCGGTTTTGATTCATAGGACGAATTTCCTATGAATCAAAAAAGCCCTTTGTATCCCATACGGAATACAAAGGGCGAATATGCTCGCGGTACCACCTTTGTTGGTGCTCATATCCAGCCAGTCCATGCCTGACCGGTCATCCTGTAACGTGGATGAGTCGTGAATACCTGTGCATACCTGCAATACCTGTTCTTATGTCCTGTCATACAGCTATACTTTCTCAGTATTCCGGTTCAAAAGCTACCTTCCACATATCTTTCTCTGGGATGTCTTTCAGCCGGTGAACCTCCCTCTCTGCAAAGAGTTTATGTGTACTCTTCTTTCTCACAACCTTTGTTTTTTTGCTGTTTTTATCATACGAGGGGACGCATGGTTTGTCAACTGTTTTTTTAGATCTCTTCCTTGCAGCAAAGAATCCTCCCGTAAATGCAAGCGGGATCGTGAACATAATAATAAATGGCGACGATCTTCATCCATACCGGCTGTATTCCTATTCTTCCTCTGATTCCTCATCATCCACGATCGCTGCCGCAGCGCCTGATACTGCTGACACTACTGCAACCACAGTTGCTATGAGCACTACTAAAAGTAAACAAATCAGAAAAATCCATAATCCTGTCTCCGTCATATTCCTCTCCATTTCTATGTGTACTTTGCAAATGGTCAGCCTGTCCGATTTCAGCTGCACCTGTTGTACCCCAACACATCCGATCTTTTTTCTACCAATTATAAATAATAGTATAGCACAAAACTGCCTTGTTTACCAGTGACATCGTCAAAGATTTTTAATCAAAAATGAGACCACCTGTCTGGCAGTCTCATTTTTTATAGTACAGCAATTTTTTACAAATTTTTGAACAGACTTGTTAACCCTTTACACTACCAAGTGCGACACCCTGTACGATATGTTTTGATAAAAACAGATATACAATAATAACCGGGAAAATAGAGAATGCGATCATTACATATACCTGCCCCATATCGAATTTGAGCCAGTCAGCAGCACGCAGCTGTGCGATTAAGATAGGCAGTGTCTTTTTCTTATCGTCGTGCAGGATCAATGCCGGTGTGAAGTAATTATTCCAACTGCTTACAAAAGTAAAGATCATCTGTACGGCGATCGCCGGCTTCATTAATGGCA
>OGMI01000389.1_pt1 | contig 22851 bp, 23 predicted proteins | sample 1573201 | NCBI WGS metagenome assembly OGMI01 (sample SAMEA2582012, study PRJEB24529) | metagenome | biome: Human gut stool | place: China | collected 2011
TCTATATACTCTATGCCAATAAAGAACATTTAGTGAAGCGAGAACTTCAGCGTTGCATCTCCAATCAGACATATACGGCTTTATTGGGAAGCAAGAATAATATGTCTAAAGGATTGCTCAATGCTTATCCGAATGCCCCGATAATGTTCAAGGATACGCTGTTTGTTGATTTTCTGAATCTTCCGAAGAAGCATAGCGAATCAAAATTGAAAAACAGCTTAGTAGAACACATGAAGCAATTTATTCTTGAACTCGGTAAGGATTTCATCTTTATGGATCAGGAATACCGCCTCAACATTGGCGCATCCACTTTTAAGGCTGACTTGCTGTTCTTCCATCGTGGGTTGCAGGCATTGGTAGCAGTGGAGTTGAAAAAGACAAAATTCCATCCACGAGACCTCGGTCAGTTGGAGTTTTATCTGGAAGCACTCGACAGAGATGTGAAACGCTCCAACGAGAACCCTTCTATCGGCATTATTCTCTGCCCGGAAGCAGACCGGGTTGTTGTGGAATATGCTATGAGCCGAAGTATGAGTCCCACAATGATAGCAGAATATAAACGTATCCTCATTCCACAGGAACGTATGCAACAGCAACTGAATGAGTTTTGCAACCTGTTCTTAAACAAAGAATAGCCTATATGGATACAAAGAAATTACGTCAAAAGATACTTGATTTTGCAATACATGGAAAACTTGTACTGCAAGACCCGAACGATGAGCCTGCATCTGTTCTCCTCGAACGAATCAAGGCAGAAAAAGAACTCCTGATAAAAGAGGGTAAAATCAAAAGGAGTAAGAAGACTGCAAAGACTTCCGATACGCCCCATTATGAGAATGTGCCGTTTGAGGTGCCGGAATCATGGGTGTGGACAACATTGAGTGAAGTTGGCACTTGGCAATCAGGCGGAACTCCAAGTCGTTCCAACAAATCATATTATGGTGGAAATATACCTTGGCTTAAAACAGGAGACTTAAATGATGGATTGATTTCGGATATTCCAGAAAGTATAACAGAGGAAGCTGTCGCAAACTCTTCTGCTAAAATTAATCCTATTGGTAGTGTATTAATTGCAATGTATGGTGCAACAATTGGAAAATTAGGAATACTTACATTTCCAGCTACTACTAATCAAGCATGTTGTGCTTGTATTGAGTACGAAGCTGTTGCCCAAATGTATTTGTTTTATTTCCTTTTGTCTCAAAGAACTGCTTTCATTGAAAAAGGAGGCGGAGGAGCCCAACCAAATATTTCAAAAGAAATCATTGTGAATACCTATATTCCATTGCCTCCCCTTTCAGAACAGCATCGTATTGTGGCAGAAATAAAAAAGTGGTTTACTTTAATTGACCAAATCGAACAAGGGAAAACTGATTTACAAACTACCATCAAACAGACCAAAAGCAAGATTCTTGACCTTGCTATTCATGGGAAACTCGCTCCACAAGACCCAAATGATGAGCCAGCCATTGAACTCTTGAAGCGCATAAATCTCGACTATACACCTTGTGATAACGGGCATAGTAGGAAGTTGCCGCAAGGCTGGTACTCGGTAACTGTAAATGATGTCTGTACACTAATAGGAGGAGTCTCATATAATAAAGCTGATATTCAAGATACAGGTATAAGAGTATTAAGAGGCGGCAATATACAGAACGGGAAAGTCATTGATTGTTTTGATGATGTATTCATACCCCTTTCATATCAAAATAATGATAATCAAGTACAGCATGGAGATATTATTGTTGTCGCTTCTACTGGAAGCCAAACTTTGATTGGAAAAACAGGCTTTGCCGATAGGGATATCCCTAAAACACAAATCGGAGCTTTTCTTCGAATTGTGAGACCAAAACAGAAAACCTTGTCACCGTATATACGTCTTATATTCCAAACTGATGCCTACAAAGATTACATTAGGAATGTAGCAAAAGGTTCTAATATTAATAATGTGAAGAATGCTCATCTGCAAAATTTTCAAATTTGTTTACCTCCATTAAAAGAGCAACAACGCATAGTTCAAAAGATAGAAGAACTTTTCTCAGTTCTTGATAATATTCAAAAAGCCTTAGAAGTGTAAATAAACACACTTCTAAAGGCTGATGTGACTTTACCAGTTCACTACTTTATCCACAATCTTCTGCTGTTCATTGGCGGTCCTGCGCAGATAGATACGAGTGGTTTCAATGCTCTCATGTCCCATAAGGTCGGCAAGTAGAGCAAGGTCGTTAAAGCGGTCAAGGAAATTCTTGGCAAAACGATGACGGAATGAATGAGGATATACCACCTCCTTATTCATTCCGTATTTTTCTGCAAAGTGTTTCAGCTGTTGGGCTATGCCACGCGTTGTAATTCGTTCTCCGAATCTGTTCAGAAATATATATCCGGATGTAACCCCTTTGTCTTTCAGCCATTTCATGGCTTCTATGCGTAAGTTTTTCGGAATATACAGACGGCGTATTTTCCCGCCCTTGCTGTAAAGGTCAAGATATCCAATTTGTACATGCTCTGCTTTGATATGGAGCAGTTCGCTGACACGTGCTCCTGTGGCTGCCATAAACCATACGACAAAATACCACTCATCATGACCGTCAGCTTTCAGACGCGTTTTGAGAAACTTATAGTCTGCATCGCTAATTACATTCTCCAAAAAATTTTTCTGCTGTACTTTGACGAACTTTACCTTCAGTTTCTCTTGTTTCGTAAATTCAAGGTACTTGTTGATACCCTGCAATCGAAGATTTACTGTCTGTGGTTTGAAGTTCTCAACCAAATACCCCTTGTAGGCTAATAGGTTCTTTTTGTTCACGTCCCCATAGTGATTGAGGAAATACTGCACCGTCCACACATATGAGGTGACGGTGTTCTTGGCAAGGTTAGTCTTTGCCAAATGATTTTTGAATTTCGTTACCATATTACATTGAATTAGAATGAATATGGTAATAATATAATGGAACGTATCGGGCATTATGAGAACTTGCCCGATGGATGGGGCGTATGTAGGTTAGAAGACATTGTAGATTATGAGCAACCTACGGCATATATTGTTAATTCAACAAGTTATAATGATAGCTATCCAATACCAGTTTTAACAGCAGGGAAATCCTTCATCATAGGTTATACTAATGAAGTGAAAGGGATATACTCCCAATTGCCTTGTATTATTTTCGACGACTTTACTACAGATTCAAAATTTGTAGATTTCCCTTTTAAAGTAAAATCATCTGCCATGAAGATTTTGCAGGTAAGAAAAGATGTTGAAATAGAATATGTTGCAATGTTTATGAACACAACTCGTTTAATTAGCGATACCCATAAACGATATTGGATTTCGGAATATTCTAAACTGACTATCCCAATCCCTCCAAAGGCAGAACAAAAGCGAATTGTAGATACTGTTCATACAGCATTTGCCAAGTTAGATACAATAATGGAGAGTTTATAGGCTCTCCATTATTACATCCAGTTGTTTAAAAGCAAGATTTACAGCCTCCACAATTCTTTTCTGCTCATTATGAGGAGGTATTGGCACTTCTATTGCCTTGAATAGTTTTTTATTCAGGTGTGGAATAGCAGAACCAACCTTGTTCTCTCGTAAAATCTTACGATGTAGGTTAATAACTTGTAAAACATAATCCGTATTCATATTGTCGTTGATAGACAATTGTTTGAATGTACTACCTTGATAACCATCAATAGGAGTACTGAATACCTCACCAGAGTTTTCACCATCTACTAAAATCAAAAATGAATTCGCAGCAACATATTTCCCAAATGTCAAAATTTTGGCTTCACTCTCACCACGCAAATATTTGACATCTAGATTTATTCGTTCCATACCATTTTGCTTTTCTCCATCAACTAAAGAACATAATGTTTGCATAGGTGCAAGTGACCAACTATGTGGTAACTGCGGATAATGCCCGTTATCACAAGGTGTGAAGTCGGGGGTTATGCGTTTCAACAGTTCTTGGGCTGGCTCGTCATTCGGGTCTTGTGGAACGAGTTTTCCGTGGATGGCGAGGTCAAGAATTTTGCTCTTGGTTTGTTTGATTGTAGTCTGCAAATCAGATTTCCCATTTTCAATGATGTCAATCAAAGAAAACCACCTTTCAATTTCAGCTACGATGCGGTGTTGTTCGGCAAGAGGTGGAAGCGGAAATGATAAATCAGACAATACTCCGATATATAATTCCTTTTGATTGGTACTTCCAGCAAGATTATCTTCCAAGTACCGCTGTATAAGTTGAGATGAGATATAAGCAAAAACAAACTCAGATTTAACCTCACTTGTTGTTCTTATAACTGAAACATGAGAATCAGGAACAACAAAGGGATAATTCTTCAAATAACCTTCGTGAAAAAGTCGTGTTCGTCCAACCGTCCCAGTCCCTGTTGAATTGACAAGTACATCTCCTGTTTTTAGCTTGTATTCCTCGCTCCATTTACAAATTGTAGATGGGTCTAAGAAACGTGCTTGTTCTAAAGATATTCCACCTTCTTTCAGATTACATTTCTGAGCAAATACAGGATAGGTTTTATCCGTATCTGAATACTTTGGGGATTTACCTCTCGACAAGAACAAACATATTTCTTCTAGTGTTGTCCACACCCATCCCTCAGGCACCTCAAACGGCACATTCTCATAATGGGGCGTATGTATAGTACAAAAATTAACGTGCTGTAAACTTTATATCCAGCTACAGCACATTATTGGGACATCTATCTTTTTCTATAACTTTTCTTCTCATTCTGTTTCTTTACCGTTCCAATTGCAAACATCAAGCATCTCCTCCTGTAGGCCTCTTCCTTCTCGTCCGGTCTTCGGCCATCCCAAGGCAAATCAGATGTTGAGCCTCCGCCACTAGAGGAAACAGGTACAGGCTGACCACCGATGAGCGCATCAGCAACGGCAAAAATCAGGTTGCGAACTGACGGTATAGCCAACTGTTCAAGCAATGTATTCAGTTTAGACTCCAAACTTTCGTTAATGTCAGAAAGCAATTTGTTATCCCGTTTCAGTTGGTAAAGCTCCCCATAGTCCGCCAAAACATTGCGTTGGGCTGCTTCGACTTGCCGTGCCGCATCATTTCTGTATAGAGATTCTATCTTGCGAACAATCTCGGTAAATTGTTGAGCGATATGCCAGTTCTGGCGTTCCACCCATTTGTCCGTACCGAACAAAGGTACTTTCTCTGTAATTTGAGGTGGTATAAAATCTACCTTGTGATTACGGAACGGCTGGATAACAGAACGAGCGTTGGCGGCATCTTTGGTCAATTGCTCCAACTCCTGTTCTTTTGCACGGAGTTTACTAGATTTGTCTTCAAGTTTGGACTGATATTCAGAAATCTGTTTCAGTATCTCGGACTTTCGTGACTCGTATTCTCTGAGTTCAATTTGATCGGAAGCCAAAGACTTGTCAATTTCTTCAAGCTGCATTTGATAACTATAAATCTGAGCCTCCAATTTCTGTATCATTGTTTGAAGCCCTTTGACTGCTTTCTCCGCCTGCTTTGCTTCTTTGGTGAGTTTCCGGATATAATCCCGTTTATGCAGATGCTCCACATTGCGTCCCTCAATGCTGTCGCCACGTTCAAGACCGTATTTGCTGCCCACCTCCTCGTACAAGGACGTGTGCATCTCTTTAAGAATCTGTCCGTATTCAAAACGGTTCTTCCCGAACTTTGCCGACCACATTACACACTCACGACCGCTTTTCGGACGAACTCCAACAGGTACAATCAATGCGTGGATATGTGGACTGCTTTCGTCAAGATGCACTTGGAACCCGACAATGTTTTCTTGTCCGTACCGTTTGGCACACCAATCATAGATATCTTTCGCCCAATGTTCAATTTCCTCGCACCGATGCAAATGGCTGTTGTCGGCATCCTTTTCCAAATTGACGGTCTGATCGCCGAAAGCCATTTCAATAGTCCTGTCGTGATTGCCACCGAAAATGAATCTGGCGCAACAATTTGGCTGAATCTTGCTGTCCGGCTTGAAAGGTTTCCAGCCCAATTCTGACAGACGTTCCTGCAAACGGACTTCAAGCGATTTCTCATGATATCCCAACGGATGTATTTTCCCGTCAGTACCAATCTCGAAATTCAACTTCATTCTCGTCTTGTCATAATTGTTTGTGGAGTCTTGATTTTTCCTGTCAATCTTGTCATCGTTCCAACGCCTTTCGTTTTCGTTGGCTTCTGCCGAGCTGATTGACTTGGCAGCTTCAACGTGCATCGCTTGTTTTATATCAGTATTCATAATGTCTTCTTTATAAGTGTTAATAGTAATTGGAGCTTGCTCCTGTGCCAATTCACGCAGTGTGGCAATGTCCGGATTTTATTGCCGTCAGGCAAAAAGTCCTTATTGTGTTATGGACTTTCTGTAAACTCTTGGAACAAGTTCCTCCGTTATTCAATAAGTTCCAATCCGAGTTCGTCAATGAGTAATTGTAACGCTGGGTTGCGCTGAATCATTTGCTGGAGTATCTGCTGTTTGGATGGCGAAAAAAGAAAGAAATCTGCGATGTCCAATCCCTGACTGCACTGTTCCTTAGTCGCTATCCGTTCCAAGATGTCGGACACGGAGACTTTCTTGCATATTTCTGATAGCATGGCTGACTTCGCTTTCCATTGTTCGGTCGCACCTAAATCCGGTAATAGAGTAATATTCCTGTCTCGAAGAACCTGCATTGCCTCGCGATTAAAACAACCGTTCTTGCCACCGGTTGCAAGCCAGATATAATCGGGAATAAAATGGCTCATTATAACAGCAGTCTTCTCACTCTCGACAAGCATAACTGGAGACGAAGATGACCCTTTCAGCAAATGCTCTCCAAACAGGCATTGCTTCAAATGGAAATCCGGCAAATGCAATTCCGAATGCGCCCAACTGACAAAGGCTTGAGGTTCTTTTATTCGATGCCCGTTTTCGGGATTATAACACATTATCTTTCCTGTTCTGACCAAACCATTAATATCTATCTGCCAGAATACCGCTGAACCTCCCCATTTTGCGGATGTCCCGACACAATATAACTGGAACAAACGCACAGTCTCTTCCTCTCCAAACACATTGCATAGATACCTATACAAAGGGTTGATTTCATAATGAGACAGGCTTCTATCCACATAAGATGACGGAATGTATGAAGGAATAATGAGAACTGGTTTCTTCTCAACGAACTTACATAGAGCAGCTTGGAATGATTCACCCACGCTTTGATCTCGTGCCAATACATCAGGATTATCCTTGAAATAAACGGCTGAGTCGAGAGCAGTGCCATGCTTGCATGAGCAATGCCGAGACGAGAGTGATTGTAAACGAACGGAGTGATGTTTAAAATATTCTTTGGGGGTATAATGATAGCCACAGCTATTCTCGTGGTCACACTTCCCGACATTGCCAGGAAAGACAATCTCTCCTTCTGCATCGACATATTTGACAAAGCATCTGGGCTTTCCACAACTCGGACAAGTAGTCTTGCATCCAGGGCGGTATTTCTGTAAATGGAATCTGTATTCACTCATAGTCCTCTGATTTTAGTGTGGTTGCACTCTGCACTTTTGCACTTTGGGAAGATTGCCCGTCATTCTTGTCCGATGAAAGTGCAATAGTGCAAGGTGCATTGGCATTCCCAACCGTAGTCTTACGATATACTCCATGACGAATCTTTTCAATAAGAGGATTCTGAAGTCGGCACAACTGTTCCAATGCATAATAGACAGTCCGTCGGGACATTTCAACCTTTTTGCCTGCAATAATGGCATCACCAGTTGAAAAGGTATCTCCGAGCAACGAGAGCCATGCTTCTTTGGTTTCACCAATACTGTCCGAAACTAAAATTTCCTGAATCCTCCTATAAGTCTCCTCATAATAATCAAGCATTCTGATTGCAGCTTTTACGGAATCCAAATCGACAGATTGCATATCCGCTTCATCAACAGCCCACTTCATGATTTGAAACAGCAGAGCCATTCGTGCTGCGTGACCATTGAGTTTCATTTTCCGGCTTTCCACTTCCGCATCGTTCTCAATAGCATTTACAGAGTCAATGATTCTATTGTACCAATCATAGAAATACTCCTCAGCGTCCGCTGTCATTGTGAGTATGGCAGAATTGACTGAATTTTCCTTTTCATTAACATCACAAGGAATACCGAGTATTTTATTAAGAATTGTCCTCCATTGATTCAGAATATCAGGTCTTGCCAAAGCTAAAGCATTCCGCTTCCATACGGATATTGTCCTGTCTTTCGGATAGACAAACAGGAATCTATCAAGCAATCCATTGGCAAGGAACTCTGTGCGAAAAACTTCCTGCAAAAGATTTGTCTGTATCGAGCCTATAAGATTGATACAAGGTTTCTTGATTAAAATAGGACGGAGTTCAGATTTTCGAATTACTTTCAAGGGCTGTCCGCTATATGAAGTCAGCAAATCTTCAATAAGATTGTTTTTATTGCTGTATCTCCTTACGGAATTGAAGAGAGCCAAAATTTCATCAACAACTAATGCTATTCCACGAAGATTATATTGATGCGTATTCATCATTGCCTCCGGAGTAAAATCGGAAATGACAGTAGTCACCAAATGAGGCTTCTTTGGCAAACTGCCATCCGCTTCCTTTCCCCATTTGTTCCCCGAAACAGCCATTGCCCGTTCATACTCTTTCCATTCCTCATTGTACTTCTCGAACATTCTGTCATCCTGTTCGTTGATTGGCTTGTATATGAATCCCAAAGGCGGAGTCTTTCCCAATCCAGGGCGACCGATTAGCATCATATAAAGGGAAGGACTTGTTTTCCATTCGCCCTTGATGCGGATGTGGCAGGAATTGCCGACAGCTGCAGCTACAGCAGAAAGAATAATGGATGCCGTGTATTCGATATTGAAATTCTCATAACGAGACAAATTCAGTATGATTTCCTGAATCTTGTCTGGAAACACATCCAACGGAAGGCCGGTCTCCGGAATATGCTCAACTTCCGAGCGAAGCATATTGGTCAGATGCAGATTATCAAACATAGCCACCTCCTTCCTGCTTCGGTAAGTCGATACCGATTGCAAAAGCATCAAAATGGAAGTGACGTAAGAATCGGTCAACATCTTCCTGCGTGTACCAATACTTGTCACCTTCACGGGAATAGCCGAGATATCCGTTATCCCGTAATTTCTTAAGATACTTCTCCTTGATTCCTAATTTCGCCATCAAGGATTTGTTGTCATACAGACAATGCGCTGCCACCTTATTTGCGGATGGCAGTTTTTCCTGTTTTTCTACTATGCGGAGAATTTTTTCCAGCAATTCTCTTTCGCATATACTCTCTACCTTTAATTTCTTTGCCATAGTAAATCTTATTATGGCTTTCCAATCCTGATGCACACTCGGACTTCAAGCCGGGTTATCTTGCCGAGACACGACTGTGCACATCGTTCCACGGCGGTGGCGAAGGTAGAGAGTCCTTAGAACCTAAGAAGTTAGCATATATTATATAACAGGTTATTCCTAATGTTAGACTAATATTAGGATACGCGCTTAACCATCTGATTATAAGTAAAAAGAGCAGCCATTTGGCTACTCAAAAAAGATGTCAATTTTCTGAAAATTTTTCGGCACGGTCAGGTCTTTTCTGTTTTGACGGGACTGCCCTATGTCAGAAGTGTCAAATAGAACACACAATTCGGTATCAGGAAAGAGTTCCATACCGAATTTCCAATAGGTCTTTGTTTCCATTTTAAGACGCTCCGGATAATCTCCGCAATAAATCCGACCACACATATACGCCAACAGAACTTTGGATTCATTCCATTTATAATGGGAGCCTTCTTCTTTCATATAGCCAGCCTCTATTGCTTTGGCAAAGACTTTCTCCGCAAGTTCCGTTTTCAGTTGTCCGGTCAATACGATTCCGATTTCATTATTATCGGCCGAATGAGCTTTTGAAGCCGAAGTTACAACGGGAATACTCTGATTTTCTTTTTCCCTTTGTTTGGAATGGAGTTTTTCCGCACCTAAAATCAACAATGCCGATCCGATTATTATCAGGACTATACTTGTAATCACAGGCAGATTTGGAACATCCCCATCAATGACATCTACATATCCGAATCCGACACTGAATAGTACTCCCAGAAACATACAGATTGCAGCTGTCCAAAGAATGGTTCTCTGGTATCGTTTGAATATAGTCGCCAACACTAATATCAATATAAAGAATCCTATAAACAGGAACGTTATCTGTAACATTGTCATTTTCACTCATCCATTACATTGTGAATAATCATATTATCTCTAACGAAATAAAATCTTCCTTCAATCTTGCCACCTCTGCCGAAAGCGTTTCCGGAAGGAATTTGGCATAGACCTTTTCGGTGACATCCGTACTACCATGTCCAAGCAAACGGCTGACTACGGACATTGACAAACCTTTGTTCAAGGCGAATACCGCAAAAGAGTGTCTTGCCACGTGCATTGACAAGTTGAAAGGCAAGCCGATTTGTTCACCGACAACAGTCAACGACTGGTTGATACATTTGGTCGCATTGTTGCGTGCTTTATAGAGAGCTTCCGCATCATCCAAATCCAAAGATTCCTTCACAAGATTGAAAACATATTTACACCCTTCACGCTTTTCCTGCCACTGCTGCAAGATGTGCAATGCCGGTTCTGTAAGTGGAATCACGTGACGTTTGTTCGTCTTAATCATAATCTTTCGCAACTCTTTCCGGGCAAAGTCAATATGTTTCCATTGTAAGGTCATCACATCGACAACACGAAGTCCGCAAGCGTGGAAAGCAAAGAAAAACATTTCCAGAAACTCCTTGCGCCGTTCTTCAGTACAACTGCGATAATAATCCAATAATGCTGTCAGTTGTTCCTTACTCAGGTACTTGTCATCAAACTCGGTTTCCTCATCAGTGAGTGATATTTTCGATGCTATCCGCATGTCCTGAATCCTTGCATTGACAGCACTATCAATCATTTTCAGTTCCGAAGCATAAGCACATGCTTTAAGGATAGGAGTCAAGGCATGATTGATAGTTGCATCGCTATTCAGCTTTATTTCCCGACGCCACTTGATATATTCATCAATCAGTTCAACAGAAATTTCTCCGAGATAGATACTGTCTTGTTTGTAAGTTCCTTTCTTTGTAGCCCGAAGAAAAGTTTGAAAGATATTCATTCCACTCTTGCCGTTTTCATATCGGCTCTTACCAATACGGTTTCTGGAATAATCTGATTCGAGCCTTTCCATGACAAATTCAACAAAGTCCTTTCCTTTATCATCCCGTGCAATCGGTTTGTCAGCTAAAAAATCGGATATGACATGAGTTGTAATTTGATTCGGGTTCTTCTGCTGATATTCCGCCAGTAATGAATCAATCTTGTCAACCCTTGCAAGCAACAGACTGTTGATACGATTGGCTTCCGGGCCATAGCTCGCCCTGACTCCGCCACGCCCCTTGTTGGCTTTCTCGTTCCAGTCTCCAAGCCGGACAAAGATATTCATACCCTTGCGTATCACCTGTCGGTTCCAGGTATATTCAAGTTGGACAAGATACTGTTTGGAAGGATCTATCTCACCCCTGACATGCAGGCGGTAGCGCCCCAATGGATATAATCTTTTCGGTCTTCCCATGCTGAAGGATGTTTGAAATTAAAAATCAGAGGTTGCGGCAATACTCACAAACCTCTGTAAAGGTAGTGAATTTTGTCCAAACAAATCACAAATCATCCTCCAAAAATTGCATTTTGTCCAAACAAACCACACCATTTGAGACGGTCAAACGCCGTTGTCCAAACAAATTAAATCCCTGCAAATCTTGCTGATTTACAGGGATTTAATCTTAAATTTTTCGATTATTTCTCTCTAATATTCCTCCTCGTTAAAGAAGAAATCTTCTTTACTCGGATAATCTGGCCAGATATCTTCTATACTTTCATAAATTTCTCCTTCGTCTTCCATTTCCTGCAAGTTTTCGATTACTTCCAGTGGAGCACCTGAACGCATTGCATAGTCAATTAACTCGTCTTTAGTTGCTGGCCAAGGAGCATCTTCCAGCTTTGAGGCCAATTCCAATGTCCAATACATAGTATATAATTTTAAACAGTTTTACTTCTTTATATTGACTCGCAAAAATATAACAAATTCTTTCACTCGCAACGCTTATCCCAATAAATTTCGCTTTCGTCTGTTAAATTGTTTAACCGACGTGACAAAACGAACAGATAATCAGACAATCGGTTCACAAAACACTTTGCCTGCTCCTCCAATTCATAGGAAAGACTTTCTTCCAAGGCCTGAATCCGACGTTCTGCCCGACGACAGACCGTACGACAGACATGACAAACGGAAGCCGGATAACTCCCTCCCGGAAGGATAAAACCTGCAAGCGACGGTAAAGAAGCGTTTATCTCATCGATAGCCTGCTCCAGACGCTGCACGTTCTCCACTGAGATATGACTCTCTACCGGAAAAGTAGTCTTTTCCAAGTCGGTAGCCAGATAAGAGCCCAATGAAAACAGTTTATGCTGCACAAAGCGCAACAATTCTTCATGCTCTACATCCTTCATTACCGAAATCAACAACCCGATAAAAGAATTCAATTCGTCTATAGTTCCGTATGCATCCAGACGTATATCTGCTTTTGAAACACGTACTCCTCCTACCAGCGAGGTGGTACCTTTATCACCTGTCTTGGTATAAATCTTGGTCATTTTCATATATTTAAGGTCTTAAAGTCAAAGAAAGTTCACAATACGATGCTCCTTTATACGCTCTTTATCAAAAAATACCAGTCCGACATCATAAAGGTCGAATGTAATTCCCGTACGAGGATCTGCTATAACTTCTTTCCACCACCTTTTCTTCTCTGGAGTAGCATAGGGATTACCGATAATGAAACAGGTATGTTTATCAGCTAGTGGAATCAGTCGTTCAAACATCTCCTTATACGCTGGAGTATGCGCGATATGTACCACTTCCGGCTTTACACCCTCCTTGAGCAACCTATCCATATCTGCCTCACAGTTTCCGGTCAGATAATCAATAGAAGATTTACCGGAAAGAATCCGTTTCACTGCATCTTCCGATTGTTCTGAGAACGTATAAACCTGCATGCCAGTATTGGCTTCGGCCATATAACGGGTACTTATTCCGCTGCCCGTTCCCACTTCCCATACTACAGAAGGCCGGAGGTGATTAATCAGACGGAACAAGAACTTATCGACCTTTTCCCGATAATGAGGCAAAAAAGCCACCACACGTCTCAGGTGATGCAATGGTGCATAGGCATAGAATGGTAAACGTTCGTAAATGACAAACGTAATAAAAAAGAAATCGGAAGGAGAATGTACTCCGTATCCGCAACGATGCCGGAAACGACGACACCAGTTCCACCCTCTTAATATAAAATCCCCCATTTTCGGACGCTAATATTGGTTGATAACGGGGACAAAGATAAAATTTATAGCGGAAAAACGAAAAGGATAGTGTAATTATGATACAAAATATCCTGAATGGATGCAGAAATCATTCCGCTTCCATCCAGGATCAATATTTCATGAAAAACGTGGTTTATTTACGTTGTCCCAATTTGTCATCCAAATACAGAATGCCAGCTGCGTCGCCACATTTTCTGAGCTTCTCTACAATGTTCTGTGCAGTAGCTTCTTCTTCTACCTGTTCACGAACATATCCCCACAAGAAATCCTGTGAAGCTTTGTCTTTTACTTCAGAGGCGACATTTACCAACTCGTCAATCAAGCTGGATACATGACATTCGTGCTTGTATACATGTTCAAATACTTCCTGCACGCTGCCCCATCCTTGTGGAACGACATCAATTTTATCCACTTTAGCTGCGCCACCACGTTTAACCAAATAATCAGCTAAATCATAAGCATGCTGCAATTCTTCTTGTGACTGTTTACGCATCCATGAAGCAAAACCGTCGAAACCTTCTTTCTGCAAGTAGAAAGACATAGACAAATACAGGTTAGAAGACCACATTTCCGCAGTAATCTGCTCGTTGATGGCATTTTGTAATTTTTCTGAAATCATAGTTCTATGTGTTTAAGTAAGTAATTCAATATCTATGAAGTAAACTACAAAAAAGATGCCAGATAAGTTCTTGCCACGTTTTTTCCAGCGAACTGACAGGATGTCACCAGACCAAGTCTATCTACGAAAGCATGCGAGATTTTCCCCAGAAGAAACGGGACAGATTCAGCTTATCCATGATCCAGGCTATCGCAAACGACCCCATTACACAGAAGCATAAGGACACACATAAAAAGAGCATCCCGGTAGGTTCAAAAGCCAATACAGGCACCAAAGGCTTCACTGCCATTGTAAATACCGGAGAAAACACTAACAACACAAAGGTATGAGAACCTATGTAGCCCAGTCCTCTTTTCAGGTAATCGGGCAAATAGCGATATACAGCCAACAGAAAACTAATCATCAGATAAGTCAGAGCAGCCCCTGAAAGAGTTGATTTATTCAGGTTTGTCTCATCAGCAGCCAGCCATATTACAGGCAACAAAGCCCAAAATGAAGCTGAAAAGAAAGTACGGAAATTTATCGAGCTCCGTCTCAAAGCCACTCCTGCTGTAAAGTAAAGCGCATTTATTAAAGAAAATATTCCACAAGCTGACAATACGGCATAGCATAAGGCCAGTATAATTAAGACGGAAACGGTATTACTCCACTTTCCAGCCAATTTGTCCACCAATAAATAAGTAAGGCCACACAGCATCAACGTATGAAGATACCAATAGGGTCCCAAAGGATGCAAGAACAATTTATCCAGCCACAGAGAAACACTTAAATGCTCCACTGATTCACGAACCGGCAAAACAGCAGACATGATGACATAACCTGTTTCCATCACAGCGTATGGAATAAAAATCCACCACATCGTACGCAGAAACGGACGTATTCCTTTGGCTATATTCATTACATAACCGGAAATAATCAAGAAAGCAGGCATGTGGAAAGTATAAACCAAAGATTTGGCGTATGGATATTTGTCACCGATATATACAAGATGAAACACAATCATCAATAAAATAAAGATGGACTTCAAGTAATCGAGCTCTGCAATACGATTTTTCATGGAGCATAAGAATTGATTGGTAATAAAAAAAGGTTGACTTAATCAAGTCAACCTCTCTGTACCCAGACCCGGGGTCGAACCGGGATGGATGTTACTCCACTGGTGTTTGAGACCAGCGCGTCTACCGATTCCGCCATCTGGGCATTTGTTTTTCGTTTTCGTGTGCAAAGGTAAACACAATTTTCTGAATACACAAGAAAATTGCTGATTTTTATCAAAAAAATCTCTTGTTGTCCTTGTATTACACAAGCAGCAACAAGAGATTATATAGTTTCACCGCTTATTTCTGACGAATAAAGATGTTTATCGGAGTTCCCGAAAGCTTCCAGCGTTCACGAATCTTATTTTCAAGGAAACGACGGTAAGGCTCTTTCACGTATTGCGGTAAGTTGGCAAAGAACACAAATGAAGGAACCTGTGTATTCGGCAACTGAGTGATGTATTTAATCTTGATATACTTTCCTTTATTTGAAGGTGGTGGATAAGCCTCAATCAGCGGCAGAAGTTCCTCGTTCAGACGAGCAGTCGGGATTCTTGTCGTACGTGCCTGGTAAACTTCCTTCGCCAGTTCAAGCACTTTCAGAATACGTTGTTTTGTCAATGCTGATGTAAAGACAATCGGAAAGTCAGTAAAAGGAGCCAGACGATTACGAATCGCATCTTCATATCCTTTCATTACCTTAGCCGTTTTATCCTCAATCAAGTCCCATTTGTTGACAACTACCACAAGTCCTTTCTGGTTTCGCTGTACCAAAGAGAAAATGTTCAAATCCTGACCTTCGATACCACGTGTAGCATCCAGCATCAGAATACATACATCCGAATTTTCGATTGAGCGGATGGAACGGATTACAGAATAATACTCCAGATCTTCGCTCACTTTATTCTTTTTACGGATACCGGCTGTATCGACCAGATAGAAATCAAAACCAAACTTATTGTAACGGGTATAGATAGAATCGCGCGTAGTACCCGCAATTTCTGTCACAATATTACGGTCTTCTCCAATAAAGGCATTGATAATAGACGACTTTCCGGCATTCGGACGTCCTACCACAGCAAAGCGAGGTATATCATCATCCAATATTTCAGGAGTTTCCTTCTTGAACTTGCTCAATACCAAATCCAGCAAGTCACCTGTACCACTTCCACTCAAAGCAGAAACACAGTAAGGATCACCCAAGCCTAAGGAATAAAACTCAGCCGCATTATACTGCAGGTCATTATTATCCGTTTTATTTGCAACTAAAAGTACAGGAGTCTTGGAACGGCGCAAGATTTCGGCTACTTCCATATCCAAATCAGTAACTCCATTCATTACGTCTACCACAAACAGAATGACATCGGCTTCATCAATTGCCAGCATTACCTGTTTGCGAATTTCCTCCTCGAATACATCATCCGAGTTGACTACCCATCCTCCGGTATCTACTACTGAGAATTCCTTTCCCAGCCATTCCGACTTACCATACTGTCGGTCGCGGGTTGTACCGGCCTGTTCATTCACAATCGCCTGACGACTCTTGGTCAGACGGTTAAACAGTGTCGACTTTCCCACATTGGGACGTCCCACAATCGCAACTAAATTTCCCATAATTATCTTCATTTACGGCTTCGCAGCCGATATTAATCCAATTGATAACCAAAATTTTTCAATTCCTTGTCAGAACTTCTCCAGTCCTTATCCACTTTGACAAATGTCTCTAGGTAAATGGATTTACGGAAGAAGTGTTCCAATGTCTTACGTGCTTCAGTAGCTACTTTCTTCAAGGCTTTTCCCTGACGACCGATAATAATACCTTTCTGAGAATCGCGTTCCACATAAATTACCGCATTGATATGGATGCTTTTCTCGTCTTCCTTGAACTGTTCTACTACGACCTCTACTGAATAAGGAATTTCTTTGTCATAATACAACAAGATTTTTTCACGGATAATCTCTGTCACAAAGAAACGGGCAGGCTTATCCGTCCATTGGTCCTTTCCAAAATAAGGAGGAGAATCCGGCAACAGCTCCTTAATGCGCTTCATCACCACATCCACATTGAATTTGGCCATTGCAGAGATAGGAATAATTTCCGCTTCAGGCAGCATCTCGTGCCATTCATCCACCAATTTCACCAAATCCTCCTGATTGGTCAGGTCAATCTTGTTAATCAGCAACAAAACCGGCACCTTCAGGTTGCGCACCTTTTCCATAAACTCCGCATTCTTGTCCGGTTTTTCCACCGTATCAGTAACATACAGCAACACGTCTGCATCCACCAATGCCGATTCCGAGAAGTTGAGCATAGACTCCTGAAGCTTATAGTTAGGCTTCAATACCCCCGGAGTATCAGAGAAGACAATCTGCATATCCTCCGTATTAAGAATACCCATAATACGATGGCGAGTTGTCTGAGCCTTGAAAGTCGCGATGGAGATACGTTCCCCCACCAGCAAGTTCATCAAAGTAGATTTTCCGACATTCGGATTACCTACAATATTCACAAATCCGGCTTTGTGCATAAGTAAATATTAGTTCACAGACAAAAAAACGCATCGATTGGGATGCGTTTTTTATCTGTAGTGTTAATTCTTTCTTTATTTATTTCCGTCATAACCCCACTTCACATAGCAGGCACCCCAGGTAAATCCTGCACCAAACGCAGTGAAGATGATATTATCGCCCTTCTTCAGTTGCTTTTCATAATCCCATAAGCAAAGTGGCAGAGTTCCGGCACTGGTATTACCATAACGCTGGATATTAATCATCACCTTATCCAATGGAACTTCTAGACGAGAAGCAACCGCATCAATGATTCGCAGATTTGCCTGATGAGGTACAATCCAGTTGATGTTATCCTTATTCAAGCCATTACGTTCTGCAATCTGAGCCGTTACGTCAGACATATTAGATACAGCATATTTGAATACCGTTCTACCTTCCTGATACAGATAATGCATCTTATTGTCAATTGTAAAATAAGAAGGAGGACAAACCGAACCACCTGCCTTCATGTGCAGGAACGGAAGTCCTTTGCCATCTGTACGCAAGATAGAATCCATGATACCATAGTCTTCTGTAGTAGCTTCTACCATGCAAGCCGCAGCACCGTCACCGAAAATCGGACATGTAGCGCGGTCTCCATAGTTCACCATTGAAGACATCTTATCTGCACCTACAATGATAATTTTTTTATGACGACCAGACTGAATCATGCTGGCAGCAGTTTCCATGGCATACAAGAATCCGCTACAAGCAGCCTGCAAGTCAAATGCATACGCATTCTTCAATCCCAGTTTGTCACAAAGAATAGAAGCAGTAGAAGGGAAATGATAGTCAGGAGTTGTAGTAGCTACAATCACGCAGTCAATAGAAGCCGGATCCGAGTCCGTTTTCTGCATCAACTGCTTGGCAGCCTTACGGGCCAAATATGAAGTTCCCAAACCTTCTTCGTTCAGGATACGTCTTTCTTTCACCCCGATACGAGTCATAATCCACTCATCATTGGTGTCAACCATTCTCGACAATTCTTCGTTTGTCAGGACATAATCAGGTACATATCCACCGACTCCTGTAATTACAGCATTTATTTTTTCCATCATTTCTTAATTTCGTGGCTTATAAAAAAACAGCCGAAGAGCCGAAATGGCTCTCCGGCTTTAATTTCCCTGGAACATGCAAAGATGTTCTACAAAGCGTCAAGTTATTAAAGAGCAGCTTCTTTTTCGATAGCCAATTTACCTCTGTAATAACCACAAGCCCCACATACTGTGTGATAAACATGCCATTCGCCACAGTTCGGACAAATAGCTAAAGTAGGAGCAACTGCCTTGTCATGAGTTCTTCTCTTCGCAGTTCTCGTTTTTGATTGTCTTCTTTTAGGATGTGCCATTTTTCTAAACTTTTATTTAATTATTATCTAATATTTTCTTCAATTCGTTCCATCTCGGATCTATCTCACGTGCTTCTGAAGGCTCATCTGTCATTTCCTCCTCATCCAGGAAGTCATCCATTTCATCCTCCTCATCTGCAGAAGTACGCAAATGTTTGTTCAAAGCTCCCATCATACCTTTATTACATTTTCCGGGAGCATGCACATGCTTCATCGGTATGCTCAATGCGATAAACTCGTACATAAACCAAGCGACGTTAATATAGCCGTCTTCTTCCGGCACAATCACCATATCGTCTTCGTCCGAGAATTCGAGTCCGAGTTTCACCTTCAATGTGTCATCCGTTTCTACCGGCAACTCCATGTCATCCAGACAGCGGTCGCACGGCACAACTACGGAACCCTCAATATGGAAATTCAAGACATAAATGCCCATCGTTTTCTTCACATCCAACTGCACCTGCAATTTTCCTTTTTGAATCTCCGGAGCATCAATATCCGCGAAGAACTGATTTGTCAGTGAAAACTCATAATGAGCCGAGTTTTCCTTCATGTTCTTCAATTCTATTTTATATGTAGCAAGTTTTCCCAAGTCGCAATACTATATAAATCGGGCGACAAAGATACAAATAATAATTCATTTTATCTAGTCTTTCTACTTTTTATTTATTAAAAATACTTGTTTCACTTCGAATCTGCCTTCTTAATACCTATTTTAATATATCCATATTTCCTAATCATTAAGACCAAAACGCTATTGCTTTCCTCTCCTTTATCTTTAAAGAAGTAACATTGCACCCTGATAGAGTAGAGTTTTAATATAATTAACCCTAATATCGTAAATAAATATAGTATTAATAGCACATTTAATTAGTAAATTAAGTAACTTTGCGGCACATATCAAAGAAATAAAACCTTATCTGTATGTTAACTCAAATAATTAATGCCCGTATTTTAACTCCACAAGGTTGGTTAAAAGACGGTTCTGTACTAATCAGAGACAACAAAATCCTGGAAGTAACCAATTGCGACCTGGCTATCGTCGGTGCGACACTTATTGATGCAAAAGGAATGTATATCGTGCCGGGAGGAGTCGAGATCCATGTACATGGTGGAGGTGGACGTGACTTCATGGAAGGATCTGAAGATGCGTTCCGTGCAGCTATCAAAGCTCACATGCAGCATGGTACCACAAGTATTTTCCCGACGCTTTCTTCGTCTACCATTCCTATGATTCGTGCCGCTGCTGAAACTACGGAAAAATTAATGAGTGAACCTGACAGTCCGGTACTCGGACTCCATTTGGAAGGACATTATTTCAATATGAAAATGGCAGGAGGACAGATGCCGGAAAACATCAAGAATCCTGATCCTGAAGAATACATTCCACTTTTGGAAGAAACTCACTGCATCAAACGATGGGATGCTGCTCCTGAGCTTCCCGGTGCTATGCAATTCGGTAAATATATTACATCAAAAGGGGTACTGGCAGCTGTTGGACATACACAAGCTGAGTTTGAAGACATCTATACAGGATTCCATGCCGGTTATACTCACGCTACTCATTTCTATAATGCGATGCCGGGATTCCACAAACGTCGCGAATACAAGTACGAAGGAACTGTAGAAAGTATCTACTTAATGGACGACATGACAGTGGAAGTAGTAGCCGACGGTATTCATGTTCCTCCTACCATTCTTCGTCTGGTACACAAAATCAAAGGAGTGGAGAAGACGGCTCTGATTACTGATGCATTGGCATGTGCTGCCAGCGACAGTAAAGAAGCCTTCGACCCTCGCGTCATCATTGAAGATGGGGTTTGTAAACTGACCGACCGTTCTGCACTGGCAGGTAGTATCGCCACTATGGACCGCCTGATTCGTACCATGGTACAAAAGGCTGAGATTCCATTGGAAGATGCGGTCAGAATGGCTTCAGAAACACCTGCCCGCATTATGGGTGTTCTCGACCGTAAAGGTACACTGGAAAGAGGAAAAGATGCAGACATCATCGCTCTTGACCGCGACCTGAACGTTCGTGCCGTATGGGCAATGGGAAAACTGGTGGAAGGTACCAACAAACTTTTTTAACGACTTAAATATTCGACAATTATGTTGACTCAAATCATAAATGGGCATATTCTTACCCCACAAGGATGGTTGAAAGACGGTTCTGTCCTCATTAGTGACGGAAAAATCCTGGAAGTAACTAACAGCGATCTGGCTGTTATCGGTGCAACGGTAATTGATGCCAAAGGCATGTATATCGTACCAGGATTCGTAAGCATGCACGCACACGGAGGCGCCGGACACGATTTTACAGAAGGTACTACCGAAGCTTTTCAGAAAGCGACACAAGCTCACCTGGTCCACGGAGCAACTTCTATCTTCCCCACACTAAGTTCTACCAGCTTTGATAATATCAAAAGCGCAATAGCTACATGTGAAGAACTGATGAAAGCACCCGAAAGCATTATTCAGGGGCTTCATATTGAAGGTCCGTACCTCAATAAGAAAATGGCCGGAGCACAGTGGGAAGAGTTCCTGAAAGATCCAGATCCGGAAGAATACATTCCCCTGCTGGAAAGCACACAGTGCATCAAACGCTGGGACATCAGCCCGGAGCTTCCTGGAGGACATGATTTCGCAAGATACACTCGTTCTAAAGGCATTCTGACTGCAGTCACTCACACTGAAGCCGAATATCCGGAAATCAAGGCTGCATTTGAGGCAGGATTCACTCACGCAGCACATTTCTACAATGCAATGCCGGGATTCCACAAACGCCGTGAATATAAATATGAGGGTACGGTAGAAAGCGTATACCTGACAGACGGAATGAGCGTAGAAGTGATTGCCGACGGTATCCATCTACCTGCTACTATTCTGAAATTGGTTTACAAGCTCAAAGGAGTAGAGCAAACCTGTCTGGTTACCGACGCTCTTAAATATGCAGCCAATGAGGGAGGAGTCATCGATGATCCAAAATATATTATAGAAAACGGAGTATGTAAATTAGCCGACCACTCTTCATTGGCAGGAAGTCTGGCAACCATGGATGTATTGATTCAAACCATGGTGAAAAAAGCCGCCATCCCATTGGCCGATGCTGTTCGTATGGCTTCCGAGACTCCAGCCAAGCTTATTGGCATCGAGTCACACAAAGGAACTCTCCAGAAAGGAAAAGACGCCGACATTGTTATTCTTGACAAAGACATCAATGTTCGCTGCGTATTCTCTCATGGAAAAATTGTGGAAGGCACCAATACAATGATTCACTAACCTAACCTAATTATATTATAGAAATCAATCAAAAATTCCCTGGACTGTGAAGTCCGGGGATTTTTTATCCTTATACTTTAGAAAAGTTGACACAATACAGCCTTCCATCTCCCCTCCATAGTGCCTTCTACATTCCACCAAACATGTCAGAAAGTCCTAGAAGGACAACACCTATGGCGAATAAATATATCTTCAGTATGATTCCCTTTCCAGGCAAATTTTCGTTCGTTTTAAGCGTGTCTGGATACTCCGATGAAGAATGGCTCTCCTTTCCGGAGAAAACGGCTCCAGGCGCATTTCTGAAGGCCGTCCGGGTGAGCGGCAAGGGGACAAAGGAAAGCAAGGAGAAAAAAGAAAGGAAAGAAACCGGCAGCAGAAAGAGGAAGCCTGCCGCGGAAGGAGCGGACGCAGGCGCAGACGCACGGACAGTACGGATACAAAAAAGCCCTGAAGCGTTTCTGCCTCAGGGCTTCTGTTAAAACGGCGACTACCTACTCTCCCACTTGCGCAGTACCATCGGCGTGACGAAGCTTAACTTCTCTGTTCGGAATGGGAAGAGGTG
>OGMI01000394.1_pt1 | contig 22219 bp, 18 predicted proteins | sample 1573201 | NCBI WGS metagenome assembly OGMI01 (sample SAMEA2582012, study PRJEB24529) | metagenome | biome: Human gut stool | place: China | collected 2011
TCTGTTCGTTTTGGTTTTACGACCAAAACGATTGGCGTTCGCTGAACGCCGCTACATTTCAACACCAAAATCGGAGGAAAATTTATGACAGGAATTATATGTGCCATGCAGATTGAGGCCGACGGAATTATCGCCCTTTCTCAGAACACACAAACCGAAGAAATCGCAGGAATGAAATTCACCACAGGTACTCTTAACGGCAAGGACATAGCCGTTGTAGTCTGCGGAGTCGGCAAGGTCAATGCCGCCATGTGTGCCGTTGTGCTTATTGAAAAGTTCAATCCCGATGTTGTAATCAACAGCGGTGTGGGCGGTTCACTCTCCCCTCTTGTATCAATCGGAGATATTGTTGTTGCGACAAAATCCGTTCAGCACGATATGAACACAACTGCTCTCGGCGACAGACAGGGCGAGGTTTCGTTTCCTGACGGTACAAAGATATTCTTTGACTGCGACAAAACAGTAGTTGAAAAGCTCACGCAGGCGTGCAGGGCACTCCCCGACACCAAGGTTGAGCAGGGCATTATCGCAAGCGGCGACATATTCGTTTCCGACCGTAAAAAACGCAAAAGAATTGCCGACACATTCGGTGCTCTTGTCTGTGAAATGGAGGGTGCGGCAATCGGTTATGTTTGCTACGCACTCAAAACTCCTTATGGAATCATCAGGGCAATCTCCGATGACCTTGACGAAAACAAGGGTGTTGACTATGAAAAATTCTGCAAACTTGCAAGCAAAAAAACCGTAGGCGCAATATGTGAATATCTCAAAAATGAATAATTACGACCGACTTAAAACGGGGAATGCTTTTGTTTCCCGTTTTTTCTTTTGTAATGAGTTGTCTTTTTCGATTTCTATTGACAATATAATCACATTTGGATAAAATAAAAGGTAACATTGTTTTATGGAATAACACTACATATACAAGGGAGAGATATATATGCAGCTTACAGGTGCAGAAATCATTTGCGAGTGTCTTCTTGAACAGGGTGTTGACACGGTTTTCGGTTATCCGGGCGGTGCGGCACTCAACACATACGATGCGCTCTATAAATACAGCGACAAAATTCGTCACATTCTCACAGCACACGAACAGGGTGCTTCTCATGCGGCTGACGGTTACGCAAGAGCAACAGGCAAAACAGGCGTTGTTATGACAACATCGGGTCCCGGTGCAACAAACATTGTAACAGGCCTTGCAACAGCCAATATCGACAGCATTCCGCTTGTTGCAATCACAGGCAATGTAACAACCGATCAGCTTGGAAGAGACAGCTTTCAGGAAGTTGACATTGTAGACATCGTAAAGCCCGTTACAAAGGCAAGCTTCCTTGTTGAAAAGGTTGAGGATCTTGCCGACACCATACGCAAGGCTTTTGCTCTTGCTCAACACGGCAGAAAAGGACCTGTTCTCGTTGATGTTCCAAAGGATGTAACGGCAAACAAAACAGAGTTTGTACAAACTATTCCCGAAAGACCGAGAACCTTTGAAATCAGAAACCCCGAAAAAGTTCGTGTTGTTCAGGAAATGATTAAAAACGCAAAGCGTCCTATGATTTACGCAGGCGGCGGTATCATCAGCGCTGACGCAAGCGAAGAATTCAAGGCATTTGCGGAGCTTATTGACGCTCCTGTTTGTTGTTCGCTTATGGGACTCGGCTGTATTCCTGCCGATCATCCGCTCTGTGTCGGCAACATCGGTATGCACGGCGGTTACGAAACAGGTATGGCAACAGCCGAATGTGACCTTATGATTGCGTGCGGTGCAAGATTCTCCGACCGTGTTGCAGGCGACCGTGAAAAGTTCGGCGAACAGGCAAAGATTGTTCAGCTTGAAATTGACGAAAAAGAAATTAACAAGAATGTAAAGGTTGATGAATACATTCTCGGAGATATAAAAGAAATTCTCATTGCACTCACAATCGGTCTTGACCGTCAGAACCATCCGGACTGGCTTGCGAAGATTGAAGAATGGAAGCATCATTTTGACGATAAAAAGCTCCCCGAGTGCGACCTTCCGCTCCCACAGCAGGTTCTTGATACAATCAACGAAATCAAGTGTCCGTCAGACATCATCGCAACAGATGTAGGTCAGCACCAAATGTGGGTTGCACAGTTCAGCAAGATTATGGAAAGCAGAACGCTCCTCACATCGGGCGGTATGGGTACTATGGGTTACGGCATGGGCGCCGCAATCGGTGCACAGTGTGCCCGTCCCAATGACAGGGTTTGCCTCATCACAGGTGACGGCAGTTTCCACATGAACTTAAACGAACTCGTAACACTGAAGTCCTATGAACTCCCCGTTGTTGTAGTTGTTATGAACAACACGGTTCTCGGCATGGTTCGTCAGTGGCAGAAGCTTTTCTACGGCAGTCGTTTTTCACAGACCGATCCGCACAGAGCAACCGACTTTGTAAAGCTTGCAAACGCTTTCGGCGTTGACGGTTTAAGAATCACAAAGCCCGAGGAAATCAAGCCGATTCTCACAAAGGCTTTTGAGATGAACAAGCCCGTTGTTGTTGACTGTCGCATCAGTCCCGATGCAAATGTTCTCCCGATGATTCCTCCGGGAAAGACAATCAACGAAATCATCACCGAAATGTAAGCCGAGAGCCTCGGCACGCAGTTCGTGTAGGCAGTTTTGTTAAGGAACAACTTTCAGTTCCCGAGCACAGCTAACCGCTGTTCCTTGTTCGTGTAGGTAGTTTGATTAAATAACATCTGCATATTACCAAACACAGCTAACTTAATAATTAAACATATATAGGGTACTCGTTCGAGTACCCTGTTTTTTATGTCATTCAGTAGTGGCGTTCAACTTTGAATACATAGCTTTAAACAAAGCGTAAAAAAACAGCCGTAAAAATACGGCTGTTTTGTGTTACGACTATTAAAGTAAAATTACTTCTTTTCTTTCTTTTCCTTTGGTTTAACTTCTTTTTCAAAGTTTACGGCATCGGCAACATCTTCCGTATCGAACTTATAGTCCTTACCGGGGAAAACTGCGTTGAGAACGATACCTGCAATTGATGCAACAGCAAGCGGCGAGAGTGTTATTGCGGCACTGCCGATTGTAAAGCTTACCGTGTCACTTGAAAGACCGAGCGCACAAACAAGAATAACTGCGGCAACAATAAGGTTACGGCTCTTTGTGAAGTCAACCTTGTTTTCAACAACATTTCTGACGCCGATAGCAGAAATCATACCGTAAAGAACAAACGAAATACCGCCGATGATACAGCTTGGAATTGAACCGATAATTACCGAAACAATCGGGAAGAATGATACTGCAACGGCAAAGTAAGCGGCAATTCTTATTACTCTCGGGTCATAAACTCTCGTAAGAGCGAGAACGCCTGTGTTTTCACCGTATGTTGTGTTTGCAGGGCCGCCGAAAAGTGATGCAAGTGTTGTTGCAAGTCCGTCACCGACAAGAGTTCTGTGAAGTCCCGGATCTTTGATGTAGTTATTGCCTGTTGTTGAACTGATGGCACAAATATCACCGATATGCTCCATCATTGTAGCAAAAGCAATCGGAACAATGGCAATGATTGAAGATGCGATAAGCGCACCGTTTGAGTAATCAATACCGCCGAATACCGTTTTATCCCAGTGAATCGGAATTCCGATAAGCCCCTCACTGCCGAAAATGTGACCTTTTGAGATGTTGTCACAAATTGTGTTCAGGCTTGTAAAGTCAAAAATCGGCTGATAAACACCGTTTGCGTCAGCACCGCCCGAGAAAAGCCACGGAACATTCTGAATAAGGGCGGGATTTGCCTGTGAAATGAAGTAAAGCACAAGACCTGTACCGTAAGAGATAAGCAAACCGAGGATAATCGGAATGATTTTAGCCATTCCCTTGCCCCAGATGTTGAAAACAACAATTACAGCAAGAGCAACTACAGCCAAGAACCAGTTTGTTGTGCAGTTTGAAACAGCCGACGGAGCAAGTCCAAGACCGATTGCAATGATGATAGGACCTGTTACAACAGGCGGGAAAAATCTCATTACCTTTTCAATGCCCACCGCCTTGATAACTGCGGCAAGGATGAAGTAGATAAGACCTGCACACGCAACGCCAAGGCACGCATACGGGAGCATACTGTTAGGGTCATTGGGTGAAAAAGCCTTGATTGCGGCATAACCGCCCAAGAATGCAAAGGACGAGCCGAGGAAGGCAGGTACTTTAAACTTTGTAATGCAGTGGAACAAAAGTGTTCCCAAACCTGCCATAAGCAAAGTTGTTGAAATGTCAAGTCCCGTTAAAATCGGAACAAGGATTGTTGCGCCGAACATTGCAAACATATGCTGAACACCGAGAATTATCATCTTCGGTTTTCCGAGTTTGCGGGCATCATAAATTGCGCCGTTGTTTTTGTCCATTAGAATTCCCTCTTTCTCATGTTCGGGTTTAAAATCTGTAAAAACCCATTCCTGTTAATTATACCTTTACACAGATATAAAAGCAATAACTTTTTATTTTAATGCCAAAAGTTCCCATATCATTGACATTTTGAACGGTTTTTAGTATCATTAAGTTAATCAAATAATCAAAATTCAACAAGGAGGCAATGATATGTCAGTTTCGTACATGACACATCCGCTTATAAGACACAAAATTACACTTCTCAGAAAAGAAGACACATCAACAAACGAATTTCGCAAATTGGTTGAAGAAATTGCAATGCTTATGGGTTACGAAGCTCTTTCGGATCTTGAAACTCAGGACATCACAGTTAAAACTCCGATTGAGGAGTCTGTTCAGCCTGTTATTTCAGGCAAAAAGCTTGCCGTTGTTCCGATTCTTCGTGCAGGTCTTGGTATGGTAAACGGTATTCTCGCACTCGTTCCGTCTGCAAGAGTAGGTCACATCGGTCTTTACCGTGACCCCGAAACTCACGAACCGCACGAATATTACTGCAAGCTCCCAGATCCGATTGATCAGCGTCAGATTGTTGTTGTCGATCCGATGCTTGCAACAGGCGGTTCGGCTATTGCCGCTGTTGATTTCATTAAAAAGCACGGCGGTCAGAAAATCAAGTTCATGTCAATCATCGCAGCTCCCGAGGGTGTTGACGCTCTTATGAAGGCGCACCCCGATATTCAGCTTTATGTCGGCTGTCTTGACCGTGAGCTTAACGAAAACGCATACATTTGCCCCGGTTTGGGCGATGCAGGCGACAGAATTTTCGGCACAAAATAATTTATTTTCCGCATTCAAAAAGCCTGAGCAAAAATGCTCAGGCTTTTTCTGTTTCGCATAAATGTAAATGCAGCAGTGTTAAAAGTGTTTCGGGGTTAGGATGTGCGAAACAGGATAAGGTTTTCCAAAATAACATATCTTTCGGAATAACTTTCAAAGAACAAGGTCTGTGTATTTATTTGTGACCGGTTAAATTCACATACCCTGTTTTCGATATTATTATAGCACAAAAAATATGTTTGTATTAATTAGTCTTTAAATTGCCGATTTTTGACCGCTAATTTAATACTTTAGTCAACACGCATCAATCATGAATGATTTTATTTCCCCAGAAATCAAGCAGCTTCTCCTTAATTTCCGCATAGAGTGATGCGCTTATCGGCACTCTGTCGCCGTTTTTGCACACCCATTCCCGGCGGTCAACTTTCTCCACATTCTCCATATTTGCTATACAGCCTCTGGAAATATAAATAAATTCATTTGAGTCAAGTTCTTCAAACACAACAGACAGCGGTTTTCGTATTTTTATCGGCTCTTTGCTTTTGAGGTGGTAAATTTCACTGTTTTTACCTCTTTTGATAATGTACAGAATGTACTTACACGGCAACATACCGCACATATCGTGCCGTTCAATCAGGTACGATTTTTTGCTTTCAAGGTCAATGACTTTAACTGCGTCAAGCAATGCGTCCTTTAGCCTATAATCTCCGTCTTGCTTTGGAACAAATCTGAAAATATCAAGTTTATATCCGTCAACGGCATAATTTACATGGGAGGTCATAAAAATAATAAGACAATTCGGGTTTGATTTTTTCACATAATCCGCAATCTCAAAACCCGACATTTTTGGCATTTCGATATCAAGAATCAGAATATCCATTTGTTTGTTGTCGCCAAGCTCAAACATAAACTGACTGCTGTCGGTGTATACCGAAATATCCGCCGATATATTCATTTCGCAAAAAGCACGTTCGGCTATTTCCTTTTCCCGTTTAACCGCCGAGGGGTTATCATCACATATTGTACAATGCAAAATCATATTCATAACATTCACCGTTTAAAGTTAATATAAATCACTTCTACAAAATCATTATACTATAGAAATTATCGCATTGCAATATATTGTCTGAATTTTATAAAACTTGTGCCTGTATATACCAGACAAAAGAAACACCCGAACTAAAAAGTTCGGGTGTAAAAGAATAAATTTAACTCAAAGATTATTCCGATTTATTTGCGGCAACACTTGAAGCCTGTTTGACAGCAGTATTGACTTTTGACTGATATGCATGACCTGCAACTCTGCCGTTGACAACCGCAACATAACGGTTGCCGTCAGACTTGTAATAGCTTACGGTGTCTGTTGAGCCGTCAGATGAGTATTTATATGTAACGGTAAGAACAGGCGAACCGTTTTTGCTGTCAGACTTTGTGTCGGCAAGCTCAACCATTGTAAGATTCTCATAGAAACCCGAGAATGTTGCAAGCTCAATTTCTGTCTTGCCGTTCTTAACGGTTGTTGTGGTTGTTGTTGACTCACTGCCGTTATCGTCTGTCTTTGTTTTCTGTGCAGTGCTCAGCGAGAATGTGTAGGTATTCTTGCCGTCATTTACGGAAACCTCCGACAATGCGCTCATCTTCGGATAAAGCACATATTCGTTTACAAGGCTGTCATAGCTTGTTTTAACCCACGGAACCTTTTCGGCAGAAATTGTATATACAATATTTCCGCCCTCTTTCATAAGGCACACATTGCCGTCACCGTCAGGCTTTGAAGCTCTGAGGCTGACTGTTGTGTCGGGATAAACAGCCTTTAATTTTGCATACGGATTAGAAAGACCTACGCTTGAAAGCTGTGAGGATGACGGATTAACCATTTTTACCGTGAGGGCATAAAGACCTCTGATGCCGCCTGCAACAAGACTGCTTTCTTTCTCGTTTGCGTAGCACTCAACAGGGCTTGTCATAACATAAGAAGCTGAGTTCTTATTGTCTGAATTTGGCTTGAGTGTGATTGTATTTGAAAAATTAGAACCTGAAATCTCAATTGACGATGCCTGACTGTTGTCATTATCAGATGCCGCATCGTTGATTGTAAGACTGATAAGATCTGTAAGGCCGTAGTCAAATGCAGAAACAGAATCTTTTGCAACAAGATAAACAGTATCGTTGCTACCGAACTTAATATATGTTCCGGCATTCTGCGGAGCATCATCACCAACATAGATAATAGCCTTTGTCTTGTCGGTATAAGTTACGGTAACAGTATCTCTCGGCTTATCAAGTCCGTAATCTGCAAGCTTTGAGCCGTCAAGAGTCATAACCTTTGTAAAGTCAATGCTTGCGGCATTGTTTGCGATATTGTCGGCAATACCGCCCTGAAGGTCAAAATCTTCATAACCTACAATAGTGTACTGTGTAGCACTTGTTTTGCCGTTTTTATCGGTCGGTGTGTATGACTTGATGTCCAAAGTACCCTTTTTGTTTTCAAGATGAATCTTTGAAATCTTTGCAGGGATATAATCCATAAGAGTGCCGTAGCTGTTGTTATCAATTTCACCCTTATCGTTTGTCTGAATCTGTGCCTGATGAACACCGTCTTTATCGGTTGTAACGCTCATCTTTACACCCTCATCATATGTTGCTGCTCCCGATGACGAACCGTCGCCCTTCGGAAGAAAGATGAGCAGACACATAAGTCCCGCAAGAATCAATGCTGCTGCGCAGACAATAATCAATATTTTAGTATTCTTTTTCATTATCTGTTCCTCCTGCGTAACCAGAAAACAAAGCCTGCAACAAGTATTGCAATCGGGATAATGATTACAAACACAACAAGCATAGTGTTCTGTGTTGCAACATCGGTGATGCCGAGTTCCGTATTGTCAATCGACTTACTCTCAATTGTAATACCGACATCTTCCTTATCTGCAATTGTGTTGATTACATTCATAAAGTAAGCGGAGTTATTAAAGCTGTTGTACTTCATAATTGTGTCGCTGAACATAACATATGAACCGAATATGATAACTCTCGATGAGTTCTTGTCCTCGTTTGTCATAACACCTTCTGCCGCAACATTTTCACCGTTACCCGAAACTGCGTCCTTGTAGTCCCAGTTCTTGTCGGCGTCAATCGGCAATACGCCTGCCTTATCGGAAGTTTTAAGCAATGCGTGTGCAGTGTTTTCATCTGTAATATTAACAGCGTGTGACTCTGATACAACAACAGGAATCTTGCTGTTTTTGAGGTTATCTTTGTAGTAATCACCGTAGCTTACCGTGAATGCATAAGGTGAGCTTGCGCTTACAAGGGTGCTTTCATCAGTTTCAAACACATATCCTCTGTCAATTGACATACCCCATTCCTTGAGGAAATCGTCAAGGTTCGGCATCTCGCCCATATCGGCAGTCGGAACATAGATGAGTGAGCGTCCGTATTTGCCGTCATTTGAAAGCCATGTTGAAAGCTTTTCAACAATCTTCTCGTCAAGGTCAACAGACGGTGCGTACATAATTGCAATCTTTGCGTTGCTGTCAAAGTCGCCTGTTGCGAGTGAAACCTCGTTCACCTGATAAGCATTGTTTTCAAGAAGTGTTTTAAGTGATGAATAATCCTGCTCATTGTTACCCTTAATCATATCAACAACGACCTTGTCATCTGTTGTAACATTGAGGATAGCCGTTACAACAGCCTGCTCAATCTTTGTGCCGGTAAAGCTGTATGAGCCGTAGTAATTGTAGGTCTGCTCGTCATATTCAAAGCAATCCGTAAGGGTAAGCACCTTGTACTGCTTGCCGGATTCAACAAGAACAATGTTATTTGCCGAGCTTGACTGCCAGTCAACATTCGGATAATCGGATGTGAACGACGGGTTGGATGTAAGGTCAACATACTTGATTTTCATCTTGCCGTCTGACTTGCTCGCCATTTTGTTAAGCATTTTCTGAGCCTGTACAAAGTAGGTACCCTGGCTCTCAAATGATTCCTTTGCCATAAGTATATTTACCGTAACATCCTTGTCAAGGTGTGAAACATAGTCAATTGTATCGTCCTGAAGTGCAAACGACTTGTTTGATGTAAGGTCAAGCTCCAGGTCGGGGAATCTGTTAACAAGAAGTCCGACAATAATGTTTACAATAATTACCATAACGATAACAAGCGCCGTAATTGCCATTGCAACCGTGCCGTGTTTTGCTTTTCTTGACTTCATGAACTTTTTGAATCTGCCCTTTTCGGACTTATTCTTCTTATTCTTTTTAGCCTTCTTGGCTTTTGTATCTTCCTTTTTATCGGCTGTTTCCGCCACAGCATTGCTGTCTGCATTTACAGTATCTTCGGAGATAGTATTCAGGTTTTTATTTTCTTCGCTCATTTATATTACCTCCTTAGCTCCAGCGTCTTTTTTCCAGAACACGAACAGTAAAAAATACGAACAATCCTGCCACACTCAGGAAGAATACGATATCAGGTGCGCTGAGCAGACCGTATTTGAATGAATTATAATATGTAGCAAAATCAATCTTTTCAATAATGTTCTTGATCCAGTCAATTGAAATCATACTTGTGAAGTTTGTCATCATATAGATAACAAGGTTAACCGCCATGCTTACGATTGCGGCAACAATTGTGCTTTCCGTAAGTGATGAAATGAAAATGTTAATTGCAAGCAGAGCCGCACCAAAGAGGAGAAGTCCGATGAATGTACAGAGAATAACAGACCATTCCGGAGTTGCAAAGAATGAAATTACAACCGCATAGAGAAGGAAGATTGCACTGCAAATTGCATAAAGCACAAATGCACCGAGGAACTTTCCTAAAACGACCCTTGTAAGGCTTACAGGTGCAGTAAAGAGCGCCTGATCTGTTTTCTGATACTTTTCATCTGCAAAAGATTTCATTGTCATAATCGGAATTATAAACAGAATAATCAAAAGCATATTGCCGTATACATAGCTTAAGCTTGCCGAGTTGTACACAATACAGTAGTTGTAGAAAAACACACCCGAAAAGAAGAAGTAAGCGGCAAGAACAACATATGCAATTGCCGAATTGAAATAAGAGGAAAGCTCCCTCTTTAAAATAGCACCCATTACATATCTTCCTTTCTGCTGTCATATTTACCCGAGGTAAGCTTGAGGAACATATCCTCAAGTGTTTCATTGCCTGACTGCATATCAAGAATTACCGCACCGACTCTTACCATGGCATTGTAAACATCTCTTCTGATGTCGCTTGATGTTTCGTATTCAATCATATACTTTCCGCTGCCGTCGGCATTACTGCTTGTCTTTGTAACACGCTTAACAGCAGGGATTTTCTTTATTGCCTCGGTAATGTCAGCAGTACTTCCCTCTGCAGTAAGCGAGAGCTTCTGACCGCCCGAAACCTGAGCAGAAAGTTCATCGGTTTTTGCATCGGCAACAATTTTGCCCTTTGAAATAACGACGATTCTGTCACACACCTCGGAAACCTCGGAAAGAACATGAGATGAGAAAATAACCGTATGCTTTTTGCCGAGATTGCGGATAAGCTTTCTGATTTCGATAATCTGCTTAGGATCAAGACCTACTGTCGGCTCGTCAAGAATGATTACGGGCGGATTGCCGAGAAGCGCCTGAGCAAGACCCACACGCTGGCGATAACCTTTTGACAGATGCTTGATAATTCTGTCAGCCTGCTCCGTAATTTTTGTCAAACGCATAACCTCGTCAATGTGTTCCTTTTTCGGCAGCTTCACCTTCTTGAGGTCAAACATAAACTCAAGATATTTTTTAACCGTCATATCAATGTACAAAGGCGGAATTTCGGGAAGATAACCGATTTTTGACTTTGCGTGAATCGGATCGTCAAGAATTTCGCATCCGTCAATGGTAACAGTACCGCTTGTTGATGAAAGGTAACCTGTTATCATATTCATTGTTGTGGATTTGCCCGCACCGTTAGGTCCGAGAAATCCCAGAACTTCACCTGTTTCAACAGTGAAGCTGATGTCGTCAACGGCCTTTATGCTGCCATAAAATTTTGTAAGGTTTTTAACCTCGACCATGTGACTTTTCACTCCTTAAAATTAATTGCGTAATTTCTGTGATTTGAATGTGCCGTACAAAAACACAGAAACGAACATCATTGATTATACTATAAAATGAGCAGTTTGTGTAGAGTTTTTCTAAAAAAACAACGCCATCTCACAAAAATTCAGTTTTTCATCACATAAAGAAATATCTTGGGGAATTATTCACCAAAAACTCGGAACAATATTTATTGATAATGACAAAACAAAGGAAGTGTCAGTATGCAATATGTAAATGCATTCTGGGTTGGCGGACTGATCTGCGTGGCTGGTCAGATTCTTATTGACAAAACAAAACTCACTCCTGCAAGAATACTTACGGGCTTTGTTGTCGCAGGCGTAATTCTGGGGGCAATCGGACTGTACAAACCGCTTGTTGATTTTGCGGGTGCCGGTGCAAGTGTGCCGATCAGCGGATTTGGTTTTCTTATGAGTGAGGGAGTGCGAAAGGCGCTCTCTCAGGACGGCGCACTCGGAATTCTTACAGGAGGTCTTACAAGCGCCGCCGCAGGAATCTCCGCCGCAATAGTTTTCGGGCTTATCGCCGCCCTGTGTACAAAATCGGGAGATAAGTAAAGGCATATATTTTATTAAAAATTGGACCTTACAAATGTAGTCACCTGTAGGGGCGTTCATTGGACGCCCGCCTTGATGAAATCATCTGTTTATTCGCATAACTTTTGATATGATGAAAACTGTGTATAATCTGTAGCGGCGAACCGTGTTCGCCGCTACAATATAAAAATAACAAAACCGCCGTACAGATTTTCGCTGTACGGCGGTTTAATTTATTCACCTTATTCAGTTATAGGTAATCGTATCCATTTTGGTCACACCATATTCTGTATCCAAAAATTTTATCCATGCAAATAAAATTATTATCTATGTATGTGCCGCTTGTTACATCATTTCTGCGAGGACAGATATTGAAATTGCAGTAATTATACCAACGCAGAGTGTCGTCAAGTGAACTTACACACCTCTGTTCGTCAATGAAAATATCATTGTTTTTAAATTCAGGCTCAAGACCTACGATATGTTTCTGAAGGTTTGTTGCAGTCGTAACCGTAATGTTTTCATAATTTTTTTCATTTGTCAGCATTTTCTGCGCACCTGTAAGGTTCTCAATATGAACAACATATTTTTGAACAAATGTTGCATCTTCAATATTTACTTCGCCGTCACCGTTCACATCACCTTTGACGGTATACGCATTGGTCATTTTGTTATAAGATGTCATCATCTCTTTAAATGCTTTTGTAAGTTGATTACACGGAAATTCATTCTTATGTGCATAATAATAATCAAATGCGTCACCAAGATTTTTTAACTTTTCCTGAAAATCATTCCATTCATTTTCTGAATACCAATTATTATAATTTTCTTCTTTCAATGCATTCTTATATGTAGCCTCTGCATACTCAATATTTACAAGCGGTGCATCGTAATACATATCATAAACCTGTTTTAATGCAACAGTATATTCATCTGCCGATAAACCGTCAGTATCATACACCTCTCTTGCGTTGTCCATTATTGACGGCCAAACTCCGTCATATATCACTGCACAATCCAACCAAATATCTTTATTCAAATTCAATATGTAACCTAACTTTTCCTGCTGAATTTCAGCGTCTGTTTTTTCAACAGCAGATGCATTAAAGCCAAATGCTGTAACAGACATAACCCCTGCAAGTAATATTGCTAATATCTTTTTCATTAGTTAGTCCCCCTTGTTATATTTAATGCCATTTTCTGAATCAATGTTGCATCAATTATGTCAATATCACTATCTCTATCAACATCACCCAAAATGACCATCCTAAACTTAGTTAAGTTAATTAGAACATATGGTTAATTTAATTAATTTTATTTTTTATTGCAATTTGAAGCAGATTTTTATAACTAACATTATTATAGCATAATTAAATAAGTATTGATAGTTTTTTATTATTTATGTTGTAGAATTCCACGATATTTTTTTGTGCATTTTTGTCAAATTAAACATTACCGCCATACAGCAAAAAATTGTACGGCGGTAATGTTTAAAAATATTTAATTTTATTATTCAGCGTTAATCTGAACTTCTTCGGGATTTTCAGAAATATCGCCTTTCTTTTTTCTGCGTTTTTTGATGATATATGTCCATACGCAGAGGAACGCAAAGGTTGCGGCACATATGATTGTCACGGTCAAGCCTATTGCAAATCCCTTTGGATAATACTCAAGCTTGATTGTATGCTCGCCCTTGTCAAGATTGAATGCAACGAGTGCGTTGCCGACAGGAGTAATTGTTACTTCCTTGCCGTCAGCATATGCCTTCCAGCCTTCTTCATACGGAACAGAGGTGTAGAACAATCCGTTTTCCTGTGCATTGATTGTTCCCTCCATAGAACTGCCTGTAAGCTTTGTTGTTGTCATTACGCTCTTTGAAAGCTTATTGTAACCTTCTTCAAAGACATCCTGATTCAGAACATCAACAAATACCATTGCAGAACCCGACTGTCCCTGCTGGAGATTTGAATAAACAGAAATCTTGTCGCCCTTTTTGCATTGACCGATGCAGGCAATGTAGCTTCTGCCCATACCGTAGGTCTTGCTCTGAGCAACATCGTTAATCATAACGGTAACATCGTCACCGCCCGAAATATCCGCATACATAAGATACAAGCCGTCCTTAGGTGCTTCGTAATTCCACTTTACATGCGGAGTAACTGTTGTATCAGTACAGCTGAATGAATATCGTCCGTAACCTGTCTTATTTACGGGGAACTGATTGTAGTCTGTGTGTCCCTGTGAAACAACATCAAGCGGAGTGTAAACATCATCCTTAATACCTGTTGCAAGTTTGAAAAATTCATTCTGTTTGTCAAACGGATTGAATTGATCTTCGTTTTCATCAACCTGCCAGCTTGCAAGTGCGGAGTTTGTCATAAAGCCCATCGGCAGATAGTGATTGTTCTGCAAAAGCTTTACATTACCGACACCGTAAACCTCTGTAAGGTCATAGGTGTTCATATAGATATTGTCACGGGCAATAAGATATTTAAGATTCATAAAGAGGTTTGTAACCGGTGAACCCTCGGCATAGGTGTAGCGGTTACCGCTCTTCCAACCCATCATACCAAAGTTTTCAAACAACACGGTCATATCAACATTAGCCATTGAGTTGAACATCGAAAGTCCGTTGTAGTGGTTGAGAGCCGCATCGTTAAGCGTCTGAGTTGATGTCATCTCCGCTCTCCACATTTCGGTTGTGTTGCTTTCAAGGCTGTCCATATAGTCAATTACCTGTGCTGTACTTTCCTCGCCTCTCGGATAATCGTAAGTGCCCGTTACAGTTGTTGTCTTAACACCGATATAACCTGCGGCGGCACTCTCGCCTATTATGATTACGCCGAATACAATCAAAAGGACCTGTTTCGGAACAATTCTCTTTGTATAGAGGAAAAGCAGAACGCAGATTACAGCCGCAATAACTGCCGTGCCTACAAGCGCATAAGTTTCCTGTGTGCCGATACCGAAGATGATAACAAGCGCAACAAAAAGTGCGGCAAGAATAACATCCCAGCAAGAGCTTGATTCAAGGAGCATAAATGCTCTGAATGCCATAACAACAAGTACAAAGCTGATAAGATAGCTGAAACGGTACGGAATCATATTTGTAAAGTGGAAACCGTGCCAGATGTAGTCGAGCTGTCTGATGATACAGCTGATAATCATAAAACCGATAAGGCAGCCGTCAACGATTTTCTCTTTGAGCGAAATTTTCTTGCTTGTGAAGAAAAGAATTCCGAGTACAAGAGAAAGTGTACCGCAGGCAATGTTAGGCAATGCGTCAGCCTCTTTAATTGCAGGAGCGGCAAATGTTATGAAATTGGAAAGAATCTTTCTGATTGCCTCAAGCACACCCATAAGGTCGTTTGTCGAGCCTATATTGATTGCAAAGGTTGTCGGGAAAGTTGCCCCCGATGCGTTTGTGTTTTGCAGACCGAAGAATGCCGGCAACAGGAAAAACGCAGTAAGTCCGATTGCAATCAATGAGTAGATGCCTGTGCGAAGAAGAGTTGTTGCAAACTTTTTGATGCCGTCCCATTTTACAATGTTGTATGCAATGAATGACAACAGCACAAAAATGCAGGCGAACAAACCTATATAATAGTTAGTCAAAAGTGAAAGTGCAAGCGAAACTATGTAAAGTCTGAACTTGCCCTCCGTGAAGAGCTTTACTGTGCCAAGAGCAACAAGCGGTGTGATACAAACCGTATCAAGCCAGATTGTGTTCCAATAGTAGCCCATAAAGAATGCACAAAAGCCGAAACTGCATCCGAAAATCACAAGAGAAAAATCATTCTTCTTAAAAAGACTGCGTAAGAAGATTGCCATAAACATGCTTGCACATGCAACCTTGATTACAACAGAGAACATCAAAAATTCTCTCAGCCATTCACTCGGCAAAAATACCGTAAGAAAATTCAGCGGGCTCATAAGGTAGTATGACATAAGTGCAAAGTAGTTTACACCTCCGCCCTGCGTCCATGACCAGAACAGCGATTCGCCGTGTTTAAGTTTTTCCTGCATATCCGCAAGGAACGGATAATACTGATGCCACAGGTCGGTTACGAGAATCTGATTGTCACCGAACGGCGAAACCTTCATAATTCCGAATGCGGCTGTCATAAGCACAAACGGTATGACAAAAGCCAAAACGATAAACATGTTTTTTGAGAAAAAGCCTTTGCCGTTGCTCTTGTTATTCAGCGTAACAGGCTCAGCCTTCTTCCTTTTCTTTACAGCGGGCATAATTTGACCTCCGAAATATTTTGTAATTGTTTTCCGATATGCACAAAAATGCAATCGGGTACAAGTAATCCATTCTATTTTAACGCTTTTCGTGTGTGATGTAAATAAAAAAACATAAAAATCTTAAAAAAAATAGACTTTTGGCGCTAGCTTTGTTATAATCTAAGTGCGGATAATCTCCGCCTCTTTGAGGTCGGAGATTATCTTTGGAATTTAGTGTGGGTTTCACTCCCTCTAAATTCCACGGAGCTTTCGCTCCTTCGCACTGATTGCAATCTGTCGCAAGCTCTGCTCCTTGCGAGCAAAGCATTGCTTGCTCCGATTTAAATCTAAATACAACTATTTACAGACAAAGCAGATTATCATTCAGATAAAAAACAAGTGCTACTGTTCTCACCCCTATGCGGTGAGTTTAACTTTATAAAGGTGATGTAAAAAATGAAAACCATAGACTTAGTTGTTCCCTGCTATAATGAAGAAGCTGGACTTGAGCATTTTGTGCTTGAAACCAACAAGGTTATCAACTCTCTGCCCGAGTATTCTTTCAGATACATACTTGTAAATGACGGCAGTAAGGACAGGACCTATCTCATTATGAAAAAGCTTGCGAAAACTTTTAACAATATCAAGTATATTTCGTTCTCACGAAATTTTGGCAAAGAGGCGGCAATGTATGCCGGACTCAGACACACAACAGCCGACTATGTTGTTGTTATGGACGCCGACCTTCAGCATCCTCCGCAGTTGTTTCCTCAGATGATTCAGGCTGTTGAACATGAGGGTTACGACTGCTGTGCGACAAAGCGTGCCGACCGTGAGGGCGAAAGCAAGTTCAGAGGAATTTTTTCAAAACTGTTCTTCAAGCTTTCAAATAGGCTTACAGATGTAAAAATGCCCTACGGCGCAATGGACTTCCGTATGATGAGCCGTCAGATGGTTGACTCAATCCTTGAACTCAGCGAAGTTCAAAGATTTTCAAAGGGCATTTTCTCATGGGTTGGCTTCAACACAAAATGGATTGCCTACAAAACAGTTGACCGTCAGCTCGGTCAGACAACATGGAAATTCTCAAGTCTGTTCAAATATGCAATTGAGGGAATCACAAGCTTTTCGGTTGCACCGCTCAGATTCACGGCTGTTATGGGATTTATCATCTTCGTAATTTCGCTCATATACATTATAATAACGCTGATTCAAACGCTTTTTCTCGGAATTACCACACCCGGTTATGTCACCACGCTGTGCGCAATCCTCTTTATGGGCGGAATCACCGAAATGTCAATCGGTATTCTTGGCGAATACATAGGAAAAATTTATATGGAAGCCAAGGACAGACCTATTTACATTACAAAATTCTCCAATTTTGAAGATGAAGATAACGAAGAAAAAGATGATAAGGAGATTAACGGTTAATGGGTAATTTTATAAAGCAGTTTTTTGACATTAAATTTTGGAAGTTTATACTTGTCGGAATTTTAAACACGGTTGTGGGTATGGGACTTCAATTTCTGTTCTTTAACCTCTGTGGTTGGAATGAATGGGTTTCATCGCTTGTCGGTTACATCCTCGGCAGTATTTTAAGCTATTTTCTCAACAAATACTTCACATTCAAAAACAAAGACAAGGGCTGGAAACCAATCGTTAAATTTGCACTCAATATTGCAATATGCTACGGACTTGCCTACGGAATTGCAATTCCGCTCATCAGTATGCTCTGTACGGCAAACAGCTGGACAATGTTCGGCTGGAGTGTTGAGAAGTTTGCAGGAAACTTCTCAATGATAGTAGGCGCTTGCCTATTTGTTGCATTCAACTACATCGGACAGCGTTTCTTCGCTTTCAAAGAAAAAAAGGACGAAAACAATAAGTAATCCAACCCATTAAAAGTTTTCAACATTTAATAAACACCAAATAAACACCAAAAGGACTGAAAGCGATTATCTTTCAGTCCTTTTAAATATGTCTTGATATAATAAAAATGTATTTCAATTGTAGCGGCGGTCATTGACCGCCAATCGAAACGATTGTAAAATCGGTTCGACAGACAGTAAAGCAAATTCTATCATCTAACAATATTTTTAACATTATTGGTATTTTGTTGATTTGGTTTTGCAACCAAATCAAATGGCGAACACTGTTCGCCGCTACAAATGAATAAACAACATTCATCACATTAAAAAATTTAGCAAAACATACTATTTCTTGATGCGTGTGATCAATTTGAACAAACTTATTGTTTTTGCAACTCCGAGGAACCGAAGATAAAAAATCCCCAAAGTCATAAGCGACTTTGGGGTTGATAATAGCAAATATACAATTATCTCTTTGAGAACTGAGGAGCTCTACGAGCTGCTTTAAGACCGTACTGCGCGAGTTTTTGAGCTGTTTTTCCTTGATATTCCGGGCTTTTCTGACTTTCTGCTTCTCAGTTATCCGATGTGCGGACCATAAAAAACGGCCTTTTTTCATTCAGCGACAGGCTGATGAAACGCACCATTTACTACCCCAAACAACTCCTCTGGTTTATTGTACTTCACTTTTGCATAAATGTCCATAGTTGTTTTGCTGTTTTCATGTCCGGCAAGGTATTGTACTGTCTTTGGATCAACGCCTGCATAGAGAAGATTGGTGATGTAAGTGTGCCGTAGCTGATGGGGTGTCACATCGAAGTCCAGCGTATATTTGATTTTGGGTTGATTCTTCTGGGGCATACCCAGCGTTGGAGTAACCGTATATTTGATACTCTCCCCATTTACATACTTATAATAGTTTCGGGGCTTGGTGGAGCGGACAACTACATACTGCCACACTCTTTGAAACTGCGAAGCAGCCAGCGGCTCTCCTTTGCTGTCAGCGATCACATAATCTGATATGGAATTTTCTTTCGCTTCTCTCAGACAATCCACCAAACACTTCGGTATCGGAATATCCCTTTTTGCTGCCGGAGTTTTTAGCACCGTAGAAATCACGGGTCTGTTATGCTCTGTACGCCAAGCCCGCCTTACCGATAAATAAGGTGTATCCTCGTCCAGAAATACACAATCCCATTGCAGTGCAAGAATTTCTTCCCGACGCAGACCGGAATACAAACCGAGCATAATAAACAAATATGGAGGAAGCCCCTTGACTGTATCCAGAAGCACGGCTACCTGCTGATCTGTCAATGCCTCCTTCTTTTTTGTCGGTTTTCCGCCTTTACCGGATATTCCTGCACAGGGGTTGTGTTCAAGGATTTGGTTTCGCTCTGCCGTATAAAAAATGCACTTGAGCAGCATATTGACCTTATTGTATAAGCCTTCTGATTTCTTTGACAATGGAACAAGAGCCAGCCGAATATCGTCAGCAGTCACTTCTTCCATATACATCTCTCCCAGAGGTTTGATGATATAGTTTGTCATATCCCTCGTATAACCTCTGAGTGTAGACGCAGACACCTTTGCCGACTGCATCAGCAGCCACTTCTCGCCATACTCGGCTACTGTCGGGTGCTGCCGGTGAAAGATAATTTCTTCCACCTGCTTCCGGGCCTCTAACTGCTTCTCATACAATTCTTCACAAGTAGCGGCATACAAACTCAACTCTTTGCCATCTGCATCCGTAATCCTGGTTCTGTAATACTGGATTCCTTTCAATGTAATGGTCCCGTACTTCGGGATCTGTGTTTTCTTTTTTGCCATCTTTGATCGTCCTTTCTTGATAATGTGTAGTCTCCGTATCTACACTCTCTTTTTATCAGAAAGCCTCGATTTAATCAAAGATACGGCTGATGCAAAACAAAGAGCGAGACATCCTTGCCTCGCTCCTGCTTTATTTCCTATTTTATTATTACTGTGCTGCATCCCAGCTTGCAAACGCGCAACTCATTGATCTGACCAGCTCATCCGGCCTGTTATACTTAACCTTTGCATAGATGTCCATGGTAATCTTGCTGCTTTCATGGCCTGCCAGGTATTGAACCGTTTTGGGATCTACCGACGCATGAATAAGGTTGGTGATGTAAGTATGCCGCAACTGATGGGGTGTTACCTCAAAGTCCAGGCTGTAAACCACTTTTCCGTTATGAGCGGCCTTTTCTCCCAAGACAGGTGTGACAGTATGCTTTACTCTTTTTCCATCTTCATACCGATAATAGCTCCGTTCCTTGACCGTTCTCGTAACAATATACTGCCACAGTCGCTTAAACTGCGTATAGGACAGCGGTTCGCCATCCCGGTTTGAAACTACATATTCCGAAGTCGAAGTTTCCTTTGCTGCTTTCAAGCACTCGGCCAAACAAACAGGGAGGGGGATATTTCTCTCCGCAGCCTTGGTTTTCAATTCATCCGAAATCACCGGTCTGTTATGTTCGGTGTGCCATGCCCGTCTTACCGTCAGATATGGAGTATCTGTATCCAGATATACTGAATCCCATTGCAGTGCAAGAATTTCTTCCCGCCGTAGCCCTGCATATAAACCAATCATGACAAAGACATAAGGCGGCAAATCCCGGATAGCATCCAAAAGGCGCGCTGCCTGTTCATCTGTCAAAGCCTGACGATCCTCTTGTGGAACACCGCCACCTTTTGTTGTCAGATAAATCGTTGGGTTATGGTCAATCATCCTGCTTTCCATCGCTGCGCGAAAGATAGACTTGTAAAGGATTACCACAGATTTATAAACCGATGCAGATTTCTTGGAAACCGGAACAAGGGCAAGCTGAATATCATCCAGGCTAACCTCACCCATCCGTTTATCTCCCAATTCCGCTATAATATGCCGCCTGACCTTTGAGGTGTAATCCGTCAAAGTAGTAGCTCGTACATGAACCGACTGCATCAGCAGCCACTTTTCACAATACTCTGCAACTGTGGGCGTTTTCCGATGAAAAGTGGCATTCTCAATCTGTTCCAATGCAAGCGTTTCTTTGTTATATAGTTCTTCAGGTGTTTTTGCGTAGAGAGCTACGAGCTTTCCATTCGCATCTTTGATTCTGGTCCTATAATATAGGACACCTCTTTTCATAACTGTGCCATATTGGGGAAGCATTATTTTTCTATTTGCCAATTCCTCCACCTCCTAAGAATAGTCTCCAGCGCTGTACCTTTGTTTTATCAAACATCTCTGATTCCATCAAGGATACGGACCGGCTCACGATCTTCCGCTCCGAGGCTTACGGTAAGTTGTGCTTCTCTCAACAGGCTTTGCCCTGTGCGTACATTTTGCGATATACTCTTGGAGACCCGCCGCAGTAAAATACACACAGCCATTCTGAACATACTGCACATAAGAGATCAAGCCGTTGTTACGGGCGGCATCCAGCGTTGCGATGCTGATTCCTAAGATTTCAGCAGCTTCTTTTCGTGTAATAAGTTTTTCCATAGACCATATTCCCTCCAATCTGTCAAGGTTATCATCGTGCTTTCAAAATCACATGAATACGCTGGCAGCCGAAACTGCCAGCGCATGGTATCTGATTTTGAATAGAAAACGACCACCTAAGAAAGTAATCACTTCCTATTTTAATGTAACTCAATTCTCGCCACATTTGCCACGCAACCCTGACGATGGGAACATAGCAGGTCTCCGCTGGCGCGGTTGTCATAACTCCGCAGCGTCGTTTTACTCGTGCGCCGCAGGGTTCCCCCCAAGTCTTTAGGAGGCCGTGAGGAAGTATCTTTAAGCCCCCGTGCAGTCCTCGCGCCGAATCTGCCACCATCCGTTTTGTGGAATCGTAGATCGCTCCAAAGTAGCTTTGTTCATCACCTCCCTGACTGCTCTATCTTCGCGGCGTTCCACACTCGCTCGTACACGGGTTATGTACCTGTTATGCTGTCTATGAAATTGTCAAAGTGCTGTTGAAGGGGGAAAACTTGTCCTTCTTATTAACTCTGACAAAAAGAGCAAAAAACGAGCGCACCAAACGAAACTTTTTCAAAAATACTTTGCCAGCTGCTTCAGACCACGCCGGATGCTGTCACGGACACGGCTTGGGTCTACATCCTCCGCTACTGCTATCTCGCTCACACGCATACCCAGGTAATACCGAGCATAGATCCGCTTGGCCTGCTTCTCCGGCAGAGCCATCACTGCGGCGTAGAGCTGCTCCCGCAGCTGCTTTTCCTCCAGAAGCATTTCCGGCGTCTGGGGCTTCATCA
>OGMI01000398.1_pt1 | contig 21981 bp, 18 predicted proteins | sample 1573201 | NCBI WGS metagenome assembly OGMI01 (sample SAMEA2582012, study PRJEB24529) | metagenome | biome: Human gut stool | place: China | collected 2011
TTGTCTAATTTTTCTTCCTGTTAAAACAGATATTATAGCAGAAGTTATTGTTATTCCTGCAGATGGTCCATCTTTAGGTGTTGCTCCCTCTGGAAAATGAAGATGTATAGCTTTTTTCTCAAAGAAATCTTCTTGAGTTGGTTTATATTTTTCAATATTAGCTTTTACATAAGTATATGCTACTTGAGCTGATTCTTTCATAACATTTCCTAATGTTCCTGTCATTGAGATTTCTCCCTTTCCAGGTATTGCTACTCCTTGAACTTCAAGAGTTACTCCTCCTACTGCTGTCCAAGCTAGTCCATTTACAACTCCTAATTTTGGCGTTTTTTCCTTTTGTTTTTCTGGTCTAAATTTAGGTTTTCCTAAATATTTCTCTAAAGTATTTGTTTTAATAACTATTTTTTTCTTTTGTTTCTCTACAACTTCTCTTGCTACTTTTCTGCATAAAGTAATTATCTCTCTTTTTAAGTTTCTTACTCCAGCTTCTCTAGTATATTCATCTATAATTTTTAAAATTACATTGTCAGATAGAGAAAGTTCAATATCTTTAAGTCCATTCTCCTCTTTAGCTTGTTTTACTAAATATTTTTGAGCTATATGTAATTTTTCAAACTCTGTATATGAAGAGATATTTACTATCTCCATTCTATCTCTTAAAGGTGCAGATATATTTCTTAAATCATTTGCAGTTGCCACAAAGAAAACTTTAGATAGATCAAATGGCATATCTATATAGTGATCTTCAAAATGGCTATTTTGCTCAGGATCTAATACTTCAAGCATAGCTGATGCCGGATCTCCTTTATAGTCATTAGACATTTTATCTATCTCATCTAATAGTATAACAGGATTTTTAGTACCAGCTTCTTTCATGGCCTTTATAAGTTTTCCTGGCATAGAACCTATATAAGTTCTTCTATGTCCTCTTATCTCAGCCTCATCTCTTACTCCACCTAAAGATACTCTAACAAATTTTCTTCCCATAGCATCTGCTATTGATTTTACTAGAGATGTCTTTCCTATTCCTGGAGGTCCAGCAAGACATAAGATGCTTCCCTTCATATTTGGATTTAATTTTTTTACAGCTAAGAAATCTAATACTTTACTCTTAGCATCTTTTAATCCATAGTGATCTCTCTCTAATACTTCATTAGCTTTTTTTAGATCTACTATATCTTTAGTAGATTTTTCCCAAGGTAATTCTATAACTGTTTCTATATAATTTCTTGAAACTGTTGCTTCAGCTGAAAATGGTGGCATTTTAGATAATTTTTTCATTTCACTATCTATTTTACTTCTTACCTCTTTTGGAAGTTTTGTTTTCTTTATCTTCTCTACAAGCTCAAGCATATCATCATCTTGAGAATAATCTCCAAGCTCTTCTTTCATAGCATTAATTTTTTCTTTTATAAAATAATTTTTTTGAGCTTCATTCATTTTAGATTTTACTTTATCATCTATCTTCTTCTCTAAAGAAGCTATTTCCATTTCTGAAGTTAAAAGTTCTAAGATTTTTAGACCTCTCTCTGTAATATCTAAAACTTCTAATAACTCTTGTTTCTTTTCACTTTTTAATGGTAAATTTGCTGCTACTATATCAAGAGCATTATTTATATTTTTTATACCTTTTAAATTTACTAAAAGTTCTGAAGAAACTTTTCCAGTTAATGCTATATATTTTTCAAAAACTCCTATTACTTTTCTATATATAGCTTCTGCTTCTTTAGTTGTTCCTTTAGTACATTTTAAAACTTTATATTCAGCTTCATACATCTCATCTTTTACTATAGCTGATTCTATTTCTACTCTATCCTCAGCTTCTACTAAAACTTTGATATTATTATTTGGCATCTTTACAATTTGTAATATATTTACTATAACACCAATTTTATATATATCATTCTCTAAATTAGGTTCCTCTTTTGCAGGATCCTTTTGCATTCCTAATACTAATTTACTCTTACTGCTAACAGCAGCTTCAAGAGTATTTATACTCTTTAATCTACCTACATAAAGGGGGGTTACTATTCCTGGGAAAATAATAAGATCCCTAGTAGGTAAAAATAATGTTTTACTCATCAGTTGTCCCTCCATCTATTCTCTTTCTATAACAGCTTTACTTGAGTCAAGGACAGCATCTTCTCCTATAGTTACTTTATGAATACTCTCTTCAGATGGTACTTCATACATAAGTTCTAACATTGTCTGCTCAATTATAGCTCTAAGTCCTCTTGCTCCTATTTTTCTTTCTAGAGCTAACTTAGCTATTTTCTTTAAAGCTTCTGGAGTAAATTCTAACTCTACTCCTTCTAAATCAAATAATTTTTTATATTGTTTTACAATTGCATTTTTAGGTTCAGTTAAGATTTTAATTAGTGCTTCTTCATCTAAATCTTGAAGAGTTGTTATTATTGGTAATCTTCCTACAAGTTCAGGTATAATTCCTTGTCTTACTAAATCCTCTGGTAGAACTTTAGCAAATACCTCTCCAACTCTTTCCTCTTTCTCTTTAGATATCTCTGCTCCAAATCCTATAACTTTTTTATTTGTTCTAGACTTAATTACTTTTTCAAGTCCTTCAAAAGCTCCACCTACTATAAATAGAATATTACTTGTATCTATCTCTATAAGCTCTTGATTAGGGTGTTTTCTTCCCCCTTGAGGTGGAACTTGAGATTTTGTTCCTTCAATAATTTTTAATAGTGCTTGTTGAACTCCCTCTCCAGAAACATCCCTTGTAATTGATACATTTTCAGATTTTCTAGCTATTTTATCTATCTCGTCTATATAAATAATTCCTTTTTCGGCTGCTTCCACATCATATTCAGCTGCTTGTAAAAGTCTTACTAAAACATTTTCTACGTCATCTCCTACATATCCAGCTTCTGTAAGTGTCGTAGCATCTGCTATTGCAAAAGGAACTTTTAAACTTCTTGCTAATGTTTGAGCAAGCAGAGTTTTTCCTGAACCAGTAGGTCCTATTAATAGAACATTTGATTTTTGTAATTCTACGCTATTTTCATCGCTTTTTTCTGCATTATCTAATATTCTTTTATAGTGATTATATACAGCAACAGCAAGAATTTTTTTAGTTTCATCTTGCCCTATTACATACTCATCTAACTTAGCTTTTATCTCTTTAGGTGTAAGTAAATTTTCCTCTGATAATTCACTTGGAAGAGCAACTTTTTCATGCTCTTTTGATAATTCTAATATATCAAAGCAACTCTCTATACATCTATCACAAATTAAAGCTCCATCTATTCCACTAAATAATTTTGAAACTTCATTTTCAGTACTTCCGCAGAAAGAACATCTAGCTTTCTTACTCATCTTCTTCACTCCTTTCTACCTTTTAAATACTTGATCTATTAAACCATATTCAACAGCTTCTTGTGCTGACATATAGTTATCTCTTTCAGTATCTTTTAAAATTTCTTCAACTTTTTTTCCAGTAGCATCTGCTAAAATTTGAGATAACATCTCTTTCATTCTTAAAATTTCTTTAGCTTGTATCTCAATATCAGTTGCTTGTCCTCTTGCTCCACCAAGTGGTTGATGTATCATTATTCTTGAATGTTCAAGAGCAAATCTTTTTCCTTTTGCTCCAGCTGATAAAAGTAGTGCTCCCATGCTTGCAGCTTGTCCTATACACACTGTTTGAACATCTGGTTTTATATAATTCATTGTGTCAAATATAGCCATACCTGCAGTTACAACTCCACCAGGACTATTTATATACATAATTATATCTTTTTCAGGGTCTTCAGCTTCTAAAAATAATAATTGAGCAACTATTGCATTTGCTACATTATCATCTATCTCTGTTCCTAAAAATATTATTCTATCTTTTAAAAGTCTTGAATATATATCGTAGGCTCTTTCTGACCTACCATTATTTTCTATAACAGTTGGATTATACATTTTTACCTCCTTAAATAAATAATTCAAAAATAAACTAATCCCATTTTATTATTTAACTATTTATTTAATATTTTAATGGGATAGGAAGCAGATAACTGCTTCCTATCCTAAATTAACTATTTTGCATTGTTAACTATTACATCAATAGCTTTTTGCATTAAACATTCACCTTGAACTGACATTTTGAAGTTGTCATAGTTTTTATGTTTGTTTAACTCTTCTTCTAATTTAGCTAAATCCATTCCATACATTTTAGCTACTTCTGCCATTTTTTCTTTTATTTCATCTTCTGATACTTCTAAGTTTTCTGCTTTAGCAATAGCTTCAAGAATTAAGTCAGCTTTTACTTTTCCAGCTGCCATAGGAGCGATTTGAGCTTCTAATTTAGCTCTGTCCATTCCTGTCATTTGTAAGTACATATCAAATCCTATTCCTTGAGCTGCTAATTGTTGCTCCATTTCAGCTATTCTAGCTCTTACTTCATTAGCTATCATAGATACAGGAATTTCTACTGTACTTGTAGAAGAAATTTTATCTAATAATTTTCCAACGTACTGATTTTTTACTCTTTCTTCTTCTCTTGCTTTAATTCTTTCTTCTGTTTTAGCTTTCATATCTTCAACATTTTCAAATCCAAACTCTTTTGCTAATTCATCATTTAACTCAGGAGTTACTAATTTTTTAATGCTGTTTACTTTTACTTTAAATACAGCAGGTTTTCCAGCTAAGTTAGCTGCATGATATTCAGCAGGGAAAGTTACGTTTACTTCTCCTTCTTGTCCAGCTTCATATCCTACTAATTGATCTTCAAAAGTGTCTATGAACATTTTTGATCCTAATTTTAAAACGTGAGAATCAGCTTTTCCACCTTCGAAAGCTACACCATCAACAAATCCTTCAAAAGCTAAATCTACTGTATCTCCCATTTGAGCTTTATATCCAGCTTCAGTTTCTACTAATTTAGATTTGCTGTTTACCATCATAGTGATTTCAGCATCTAATTTTTCTGGAGTCATTTCAAAAGTTTCTTTTTCAACTTCTAAACCTTTGTACTCTCCTAATGTTACTTCTGGATATACATCTACTGTAAATGTAACATCAAACTCTTCCCCTAAATTTGCTTTTACATGGTTAATGTAGCTAATAGGCATTATATTTTCAGCTTTTATAACTTCTTCATAGTATTTGTGTAATACTTTATCAGTTACTTCTTCTTTTACAGCATCTTTAAATTGAGCTTCTACTGTGCTTACTGGTACATGTCCTTTTCTGAATCCTGGAACTTCTACCTTCTTAGCTAATTCTTTTAAAACCTCTTCTTTAACTGGTTTTACTTCTTCAGCAGTAAGAGAAATTTTGATTTCTACTGCAGAGTTTGCAACTTTTTTTAATTCGTGTTTCATTGTTCCTCCTTAAATCTATTTAGTAAAAATTTCATAAAAGTCATCTTTTATTTTTATATCTTTTATTCTTATTTGTATAATCTCCTCTCCTTTATAAAAAACTTTTTCAGGATAGTAAACTATATCAAACTTTTGAATTTTAGATTCTAACTCATTAATTTTATGACCTAAATCAAAGGCAACCATATGATATTTTTTCCCATTCTTTTTTATTATACCATTAAAATGCCTCTCATTTACACCAAATTTTTTTATATAATCAAATGAGAGATTTTCATCTAAAAATAGTGGATGAGAATTTTCTAAGCCAAAGGGAGCTAGTTTCCCCATAGCATCAAATATTCTTTCATCTATATCTTCAATTGGATATTTCATATCTATTTTTAAAATTTTTCTCTCTTCTTCTACTTCAATTTTACTTATTTTTTCTTTAAATATTTTCTCTATCTCGTTGAGATTTTCCTGTTTAACTATAAAACCTGAAGCTAAATCATGTCCACCAAATCTCACCAATTTATCTTTCATAGATTGAAATATATTAAAAATACTAATTCCTTTAACACTTCTACAAGAAGCTTTTCCTATATTATCTTTAAGAGCAATTAAAGCTATTGGCATATTATATTTTACACTAAGTCTTGAAGAAACTACTCCAATAACCCCTGGATGCCACTTTTTAGAGTATAAGAAAGCACACTTAGGATCATTTTTTCCCATCTTCTTTATTTTAGAATCAGCTTCTTCATAGATAGCTTTTTCTAATTCTCTTCTTTTTTTATTTGACTTTTTCATCTCTTCAATTATATTATAAATTTCAAACTCATCATTTTTTAGAAAAAAGTCAGCTCCCATTTTTGAAACTCCTATTCTTCCAAGAGAGTTTATCAATGGGGAGATAAAGTAACTTACATCTGTTGTATTTATCTCTTTCCCTTGAAATTTTAAATATTTTAAAAGATACATCAAGCCTTTAACCTTAGTTTTCCTTAAAGTCTTTAATCCCTCTTTTATTATAATTCTATTCTCATCTATCATAGGAACAACATCTGCAACTGTTCCTATCATAACTATATCCATATACTGATATAGCTTATTATCTTCAACACCTAATCTACTGTAAACTCCTTGAGCTACTTTTAAAGCAACTCCTGCTCCAGATAAATACTTAAATTTATAAGTATCACTTAATTTAGGATTAAGAAGTAATAGTTCATCATCCTCTTTGTCTTTTACTGACTTATGGTGATCTGTAACTATTACATCTATTCCTAAGGAAAAAGCATATCTAACATCTTCTATGGAATTTACTCCTGTATCAACTGTTATTACCAGTTTACAATCTTTTTTTCTCATAAAGTCTATAGCTTTTTTATCTAGTCCATAGCCTTCTTCCATTCTATTTGGGATATAGTAATCTACTTCTATTCCTATCTCTCTAAATACTTTTACTAAAAAAACTGCAGCTGTAATTCCATCAACATCATAGTCCCCATAGATAAATATCTTCTCTTTCTTTTCCCTTTTTTCTAATATCTTTTCTACCACTTTATCCATTTTTTCAAATTCAAAAGGATCTCTAAAAGCAGAAATTTCAGGACTTATAAATTCATTAGCACTCTTTTCATCAGAAAATCCTCTATTGAGTAATAAGGTAGTCAGTAGTGTATCTTTTTTCCATTGTGTAGCCTTAGTATCAATTAGAGATTGAGGTAGTGAACTATATTCCCAATGCATTATATCACTATCCTTTTAAATCATTTAAAAGTTTTGATATCTTTATTGCATGCTCTATAGAATCATCTAATTTTACCCTTATTTCTGGTATATATCTAATCTCTATCTCTTCAGCTACTCTTTTTCTTAAATATCCTTTTATCTGATTAAGACCTTCTAAAACAGTTTCTTTATCTACTGCTTTTTCTCCATTCATTTGTCCAGACATTATACTAAAGTATACATCAGCAAATTTTAGATCTTCTGTTACTCTGATATTTGTAACAGATACTAATCCTCTTATTTTAGGATTTTTTATCTCTTCAAAAAGGACTTGAGATATAACTCTGCTCATCTCTTTTTCTATTCCTGCTAATCTTTGTCTCTTCATATTTTTCACTCTCTTTCTATCTATATTAGATTATTTTAGAGTTCTTTTTACTTCTTGCATTTCAAAAGCTTCTACTATATCTCCTTCTTTGATATCATTGAAGTTTTCTATTCCAAGTCCACACTCTTGACCTGTTACTACTTCCTTAGCATCATCTTTAAATCTCTTAAGTGATGCAAGTTTTCCTTCATACATAACAATACCATTTCTAAGAAGTCTTATATTAGCATCATTTCTAACTTTTCCATCTACAACTATACATCCAGCTACGTTACCAACTTTAGAAACTTTAAATACTTTCTTAATTTCAATTCTTCCTAAGTACACTTCTTTATATTCAGGATCTAACATACCAGTTAAAGCTTTTTCAATATCTTCTGTTATGTGATAGATAATATTAGAAGTTCTTATTTCTACTCCGTTAGTTTCTGCTTCTTTAATTGCTTTAGTTGTTGGTCTTACATTGAATCCTATAATAATTGCATTTGAAACTTCAGCTAATTTTACGTCACTTTCAGTTATAGCTCCTGAAGCTGCTTGAATAATATTTACAGCAACTTCATTAGTTGAAAGTTTTACTAACGATTCTCTTAATGCATCAACAGAACCTCTAGAATCAGCTCTTAATACAAGATTTAACTCTTTTACATTTTCATGATCAAATTGCTCAGACAATGATTCAAGTGTTATAGTCTTTTTACTTGTCTCAGCTAATTTTCTTTCTTTTGCAACTTCTTCTACAATTCTTTTTGCATGTTGTTCATTTTGAATTACATACATAGTATCTCCAGCTTGAGGTACTTGTGTAAATCCTATTATTTCAGCTGGTTGAGAAAGCTCAACTTTTTCTACTCTCTCACCTTTATCATTTAATAGTGCTCTTACTTTACCATAAGTTTCTCCAGCAACTATAACATCTCCTATTTTTAAAGTTCCCTCTTGAACTAAGATGTCTGCTATTGGTCCTACTTTAGGGTCAAGTCTTGACTCTAGGACTACTCCTTTAGCTCTTTTCTTAGGATTTGCTTTTAGTTCTAGAATTTCAGCAGTTATAAGAATTGTATCTAATAAATCATCTAGGTGTAATTTTTTCTTTGCTGAAACTTCAACAAACTCTGTATCTCCACCCCATTCTACAGATACAAGTCCATGTTCCATAAGTTCTTGTTTTACTCTCATTGGGTTAGCTTCTGGTTTATCTATTTTATTTACAGCTACTATTATTGGAACATTAGCAGCTTTAGCATGAGATAATGCTTCTATTGTTTGTGGCATTACTCCATCATCTGCAGCTACAACTAATATAGCTATATCTGTAACTTGAGCTCCTCTTGCTCTCATATCAGTAAAAGCTTCGTGTCCTGGAGTATCTACGAAAGTTATTTTCTTACCATTTTTTACTATTTGGTAAGCTCCTATTTTTTGTGTAATTCCTCCAGCTTCTCCCTCAACTACATTACTTGCTCTAATAGCGTCAAGTAGAGATGTTTTTCCATGGTCAACGTGTCCCATAATAGTTATTACAGGTGGTCTCTCTTGTAAATCTTCCTCTCTATCTTCTACTTCAAGAGCAAATTTTTCTCCAAACTCTAATTCTACTTCTTCCTCTTGCTCTACTAAAGCATCATAATCCATTGCTATTTCTTCAACTGTTTCAATAGATAGAGGACTATTTATAGTTAACATTTGTCCTTTTAAGAAAAGTTTTTTAATAATTTCAGAACTTGCTACTCCAAGTCTTTCAGCAAAATCTCCAAGAGTGATCTCTCCTCTTATTTTTATTAATTTTACTCCATCTTCTTCAATAGTTTCAGAAGCAACAGAGTCAACAGTTTTCATAACGAAATCTGTTCTTCTACCTTTTTTCTTCTTATTTTTCTTTCCTTTTTCCTCTTCATTTCCATCAAAAGAATCTTTTTTATTATGTTTTTTATTTTTCTTTGCTCTTTTTGAATTCATTTCTTCTTCAAAAATTTCATCTTCTTCTAAAAGTTTTTTATTCAAAGCTACTCCTTTTTCCTCTTTCAAAATCTCTTTTGGGGCATTCATATCTTCAAAATATTTTCTTACCCTCTCAACATCATCAGCATTCAGCCCAGATAAATTTTTCAAATTCTCTGCCGTTTCTAACTTTATCTCATCTTTTAATAAAGTTAAAAAATCTTTACTATTCATTCCATACTCTTTTGCTAACTCATGTACTCTTTTTTTCATTTTACAGATACCTCCTAAATTTTAGGCTAATCTATGAGTCCACGGGCCATCTTCTTACTTTTTACAGCAATTACACTGACTTCTCCTTTTCCAAAAATTTCACCAAGCTGATTTTTATTACCAAAATACACAAAATTTATACCTAACTCTTTTGCTTTTGCTAGAAGTTTTCTCTCATTCTTTTCACTTATATCTTCTGCAAGAACTAAAAAATGTGTATGCTCAATCTCCTCTAAAACCATATTCATTCCAAAAGATAAAGCCTGTGAGTTCTTCATTGCCTTCAAAATATTTAAATAGTCCTTTTCACCTTTTTTTAGTTGATTTAACATTTTCATTAAATCATCTGTACTCATTTTGATTTTTTTATGCTTAGCTAATCTTTTTAAACATTCATGAGATTTACATACATAGTATCCACGACTTTGAGCTCTTTGCTTTTCATCATAACTATACTTGTCTTCTCCTACTTTCACTAATCTAAAAAGATCTTTTTTTTCTTTTTTTTCTTTGCATATTAAACAAGTTCTTTCATGAACAATTGTGTTTTCCAATTTATTCTACCTCTTCAACACTACTTGCAGTTTTAATATCTACTCTCATTCCTGTTAATTTTGCTGCAAGTCTTGCATTTTGTCCATTTTTACCTATTGCTAAAGATAGTTGTGAGTTGTCTACAATAACTCTTGCTGTATTTTCTTCTTCTACAACTTCTACACTTACAACTTTTGCTGGACTTAAAACTGCTGAAACAAACTCTTCTACAGATTCTTTCCAAATAACTATATCAATCTTTTCTCCATTTAATTCATTAACTATATTTTTTATTCTTAATCCTTTTTGTCCAATACATGCTCCAACAGTATCAATATTAGGATCAGCTGAATAAACTGCAACTTTAGCTCTTGAACCAGCTTCTCTTGCAACTGCTTTTATCTCTATAAGTCCAGATGTGATTTCTGGAATTTCTAATTCAAATAGTTTTCTTAATAATCCTTCATGTTTTCTTGAAATAACTATTTTTGGGAATTTATTTGTTTTTTCTACTTCTGCTAAATATACTTTTAATCTTTCTCCCACTCTATAAGTATCTGCTGGAGATTGTTCAACTGGCGGAAGAATAGCTTCTATTCCATCAAATTCAATAAATACATTTCTTCTTTCATCTATTCTTCTTATAATTCCATTTATAATATCATGTTCTTTTACTTTAAATCTGTCATAAACATATTCTCTCTCAGCTTCTCTTACTTTTTGAATAACTATTTGTTTTCCATTTTGAATAGCATTTCTTCTAAATTCTTCACAATTTACTTCTATTCTGATAACGTCTCCAATTTTTACTCTCTTTTTAATTTCTAGAGCATCATCATAACCAATTTCAATAGCTGCATCATAAAGATCTTCAGTTGGAACAACTGTTTTTACTTCATAAATTTTTACATCTCCAGTTTCTCTATCGATCTCTACTTCTACATTTTCTTCTTCACCATAGTTTTTCTTATAAGCTGCTAATAAAGCTTGTTCTACAGTCAAAAGAAGATTCTCTTTACTTATTCCTTTTTCCTTCTCTAACTCTTCCAAAGCCTCTAAAAATATTTTAGCGTCTTTACCTTTCATTATTTACCCTCCTAAAAATATCTTTTAAAACTCATCAAATTCATAAACAAGATTTGCTTTTCTTATTTCTGAAAAAGGAATCTTTAAAATATTATCTTCTGTGATCTCTAAAGATATTATATCTTCTTGACACTCAACTATGATTCCTTCAAAATTTTTATTTTCTTCAATTTTATGTTTTAAACTTATTTTAACTTTTTCCCCTTTAAATCTTATAAAATCTTCAATCTTTTTTAATGGTCTTTCTATTCCAGGTGAAGATACTTCTAAGAAAAATCTTTGCTCTATTAATTTATCAATATCTTCATCTATTTTTCCACTAATAGTTGCACAATCTTCAAGCGTTATTTCTCCATTTAAATTTTCTACATAGATTCTAACATACCAATATCCACCATCTTGCATATACTCTACGTCTACTAATGATAGATTCATCTCGTCTAAAACTGGAGCAACTATTTTTTCAATCTTTTCTACTATTTGTTGGTTATCTAGTTTTCCCATTAAGTTTCACCTCTTTTCTAAAAAATACCTACTAAAGAGGGAGTGGATAAAAAAACCCACTCCCTTAAAAAACTAGCATACTACTTTATTCAAGTTATTGTACCATATATTTTCAAAAAAATCAATTATTACTATAAAGAAAATTGCCTATTTTAGTTAAAATTATCTTTAATTTTACTTCTTTTTAAATTTAAATTATATATATATAACTTTTATTAAATATATAATTATACTTTTATTGTTTTTTAAACGTTTTTTAGCAATATTCACTCTACTTAAACACTTATAAATTCTAAGTTAAATATATCAAATTAAATTTTTAAATATTTATCATTCATTTTTTATATAAGTATTGATTTTTTTCAAAAATGTTGTATATTATTATCAAAGGTTTTAATATCAAACACTTAAGGAGGATGTTTTTCATGAAGAAAAATGGAAAAAAAGTTGTAATTGGAGTTATAGGTTCAGACTGTCATGCAGTTGGAAATAAAATTATTCATCACGTTTTAGAAGCAAATGGATTTGATGTAGTAAACGTAGGAGTTCTTTCTCCACAAGCTGACTTCATTAACGCAGCTGTTGAAACAAACGCAGATGCAATAATCGTATCTTCTCTTTATGGACATGGAGAATTAGACTGTCAAGGTATGAGAGAAAAATGTAAAGAAGCTGGACTAAACAACATTCTTCTTTACGTAGGTGGAAACATAGTTGTTGGAAAACAAGTATGGGAAGATGTAGAAAAAAGATTCAAAGCAATGGGATTTGACAGAGTTTATAAACCTGGTACTCCTATTGAAGAAACAACAGAAGATCTTAAAAAAGATTTAGGAATTGCTTAATATAAAAGAGAGTGGTAATTATGAAAGCTTACTTAGCTATAGATTTTGGAAGTACATATACTAAATTGACAGCTATTGACTTAGATAATGAAGTTATCTTAGCTACTGCTAAAGATATCACTACTGTAGAAAATGATATCATGATTGGATTCAATAAAGCATTTGAAAAATTAAAAGCTGAGATAAATAAAAAAGTCAATTTTGATTCTATTAATTTTGTAAGCAAAACAGCTTGTTCTTCTGCTGCTGGTGGATTGAAAATGATAGCTATTGGATTAGTTCCTGAGCTTACTGCTGAAGCGGCTAAAAAAGCAGCTTTAGGAGCTGGAGCTAGAGTTATTAAAACTTATGCTTATGAATTAAATAGTAGAGAATTAGAAGAAATTAAAGATACAGCATTAGATATCATCTTATTAGCAGGTGGAACAGATGGTGGAAACAAAGACTGTATTATCCACAATGCTAAGATGCTAGCTGATTATCAAATTCATGTTCCAGTAGTTGTAGCAGGTAATAAAGCAGCTACTGATGAAGTAGAAAAAATATTAAAGGATGCTGGAATAGATTGTTATATAACTGAAAATGTAATGCCTTTCATAAATAAATTAAATGTTGAACCTTCAAGAGAAGAAATCAGAAAAGTTTTTATGAGTAAGATTGTTGAGGCTAAAGGAATGAAACAAGCAGAAGATTTTATAGGAGGTATCTTAATGCCTACACCTGCTGCTGTTTTAAAAGCTTCTGAAATTCTTGCTACTGGAACTGATGATGAAGAAGGTTTAGGAGATTTAATTGTAGTGGATATTGGTGGAGCAACTACAGATATCCATTCTATAGCTAAAGGAGAGCCTACTAAACCATCAGTTATGATAAAAGGATTAGAAGAACCTTTTGCTAAGAGAACTGTTGAAGGAGACTTAGGTATGAGATACTCAGCAATAGCTCTTTTAGAGGCTTCTGGTACTAGAAAAATAAGAAACTATTTACATGATTCTTTAAAACAAGTTGATGTAAAAGCTCAATGTCAATATAGACATGACAATATAAAAATGGTTCCTCAAAGTGAAGAGGAAATAAGATTTGATGAAGCAATGGCAAAAGCCGCTACTGAATTAGCTATGACTAGACATTGTGGAGTATTAGAATGTGTTTACACTCCTATGGGAACTATGTTCAATCAAAGTGGTAAAGACTTAACTGAAACACCTTATGTTATTGGTACTGGTGGAGTAATCATTCACAGTCTTAACCCTAGAGAGATTTTAAAAGCTGGAAACTTTAACGAACAAGATCCAATTCATTTAAAACCTCAAGATCCTAATTTCTTAGTAGATAGAACATATATCTTGTCAGCTATGGGACTTTTAGCTCAAGAATATCCTAATACAGCAATTAGAATTATGAAAAAATACTTAGTTGAAGCTTAATTTAAAAATTTTTAAGAAATAATTAAGGAGGATTAGTTATATATGAAACTTAGATTTAAAAAATGGACTGAAGAAGAGTTCTTTCAAATGAGAGAAGAAGTTTTAAAAGGATGGCCTACTGGTAAAGATGTAGACCTTGAAGAAGCTGTTAGATACCACAAATCATTACCAGAATCAAAAAGCTTCTCTAAAAAATTAATAGATGCTAAAAAAGCTGGAATTACTTTAGCACAACCTAGAGCTGGGGTTGCTTTAGTTGAACAACATATCGAATTACTAGACTACTTAGATAAAGTAGGAGGAGCAGATTTATTACCTACAACTATCGACTCTTATACAAGACAAAACAAATATGAAAACTGTGAAAAAGGTATTGAAGAATCTAAAAAAGCTGGAAGATCACTTCTTAATGGATTCCCAGGTGTAAACCATGGTGTTGAAGGATGTAGAAAAGTAGTTGAAGCTATTGACTTACCTCTTCAAATGAGACACGGAACTCCAGATGCTAGACTTCTTTCTGAAATCATGATAGCTGCTGGATACACTTCTGACGAAGGTGGAGGAATCAGTTATAACGTTCCTTATGCTAAATCTGTTTCACTAGAAAAAACTCTTATTGACTGGCAATATGTTGACAGATTAGTAGGATGGTATGAAGAGCATGGAGTATCTATCAATAGAGAGCCATTCGGACCATTAACTGGAACATTAGTACCTCCTTCAATGTCAAACGCAGTTGGAATCCTAGAAGGATTAATGGCTGCTGAACAAGGAGTTAAAAATATCACTTTAGGATATGGACAATGTGGTAACTTAATTCAAGACGTTGCTGCTATTAGATCACTTGAATCTCAAGCTGAAGAATACTTCAAAGAATTTGGATACAACGATATTCAATTAACTACTGTATTCCACCAATGGATGGGAGGATTCCCAGAAGATGAAGCAAAAGCATTTGGAGTAATTTCTAATGGTGCTTCTGCTGCTGCATTAGCTGGAGCTACAAAAGTTATAGTTAAAACTCCTCACGAAGCTATTGGAGTTCCTACAAAAGAAGCTAACGCTGCTGGAATCAAAGCTACTAAAATGGTTCTTAACCTACTTAGAGGACAACAACTTTCTACTTCTCCTGAATTAGAAAAAGAAATAGAAATAATTAAAGCTGAAACTAAATGTATCTTAGATAAAGTTTATGAATTAGGAAATGGAGACTGGGCTATTGGTATAGTTAAAGCTTTCGAACAAGGTGTTCTTGATGTTCCATTCGCTCCATCAATTTACAACGCTGGTAAAATGATGCCTGCAAGAGATAACGTAGGAAAAGTTAGATACCTAGCTTTAGGAAACGTTCCATTAAGCAAAGAATTAGCTGATTACAACATGGCTCAATTAGAAGAAAGAGGAAAATTCGAAGGAAGACCAGTTACTTTTCAAATGACTGTAGATGACATATTTGCTGTTGGAAAAGGAACTTTAATCGGAAGACCTGAAAATAAATAGTATCTTAATAATAACTATTTATTAAATATATAATTTTAAATTTAAGAAAACAACTTTTATATAATTGTTGCAATTTTAGAACTTTTGGGTTAAAAATAATATTATAAAGATGGGATGCAAACATCCCATCTAAAGATAAAAACTTAGGAGGAATTTATTATGAAAATTATAGATGTAGTTTGCTCAGCAGGAAAAACAGGATTTTATTTTGATGACCAAAGAGCTATAAAAGCAGGAGCTGGACATGATGGAATGTTCTATTTAGGAGATACAGTTACTCCAGGATTCCAAACTATTAGACAATCAGGAGAATCAATTTCTGTTCAATTAATATTAGAAGATGGACAAGTTGCTTTTGGAGACTGTGCTGCAGTTCAATACTCTGGTGCAGGAGGAAGAGACCCTCTATTCCTAGCTAAAGATTTCATACCAGTTATCGAAAAAGAAATTGCTCCAAAATTAATAGGAAGAGACCTTGATAACTTCAAAACTTTAGCTGAAGAATTTGATTCTATGCAAGTTGAAGGAAAAAGATTACATACAGCTATCAGATATGGAATTACTCAAGCTTTACTAGATGCAGTTGCTAAATCTAGAAAAGTAACTATGGCTGAAGTTATTCAAGCAGACTACAATACTGGATTAGAAATCACAAAAAGACCTATATTCACTCAATCTGGTGACGATAGATATATGAACGCTGACAAAATGATAATCAAAGGTGCAGACGTTCTTCCTCACGCTTTAATTAACAACGTTAAAGAAAAATTAGGAGAACATGGAGAAATCTTACTTGACTATGTAAAATGGTTAAGAGACAGAATCCTAGCTAAGAGAGTTAACCCAGAATACTACCCAATATTCCACATAGACGTATACGGAACTATTGGTGCTGCATTTGACTGTGACACTGTAAAAATGGCTGACTATATAGCTACATTAGTAGAAGCTGCTAAACCATTCAAATTAAGAATAGAAGGACCTATGGACGTAGAAGATAGAGATAAACAAATCGAAGCTCTTGCAGCTTTAACTGCTGAAGTAGATAGAAGAGGAATTGAAGTTGAGTTAGTTGCTGACGAATGGTGTAATACTTTAGAAGATATTAAACTATTTGCTGATAGAAAAGCTGGACATGTAGTTCAAATAAAAACTCCAGACTTAGGAGGAGTTAACAACATAGCTGATGCAATCCTTTACTGTAACAAAGTAGGAATTGGATCTTACTGTGGAGGAACTTGTAACGAAACTAACAGATCTGCTGAAGTTACAACTAACATAGGAATGGCTTGTGGAGCTCTTCAAGTTCTTGCTAAACCAGGAATGGGTGTTGACGAAGGATTCATGATCGTATTCAACGAAATGGCAAGAGTAGAAGCTTTAGTAAACAGAAGAAAAAACAAATAGTTTTCTTTTAAAAATATAATAAACTTAAGAAAAAGGTAGTTATATGACTACCTTTTTCCTTTAATTATGACGAGGTGAATTAAATGACAATAAAGAAAGCTGCTAAATGCGGAACTTTAGAATCAAATGATATATTTTTAATGCTTACTCCTTCTGAAGATGGAATTGAAATAGAATTAGAAAGTACAGTTGAAAAACAATTTGGTGATCATATCAGAGAAGTTATAAAAGCTAAACTTTTAGAGTTAGGAATAGACAGTGTTCAAGTACAAGCACAAGATAAAGGAGCTCTTGACTATACTATAAGAGCTAGAATTGAAGCTGCTGTAGCTAGAGGATTATAATTTATAACTTAATGAGAGGTGTATTATTGTGGAATTAAGAAGAACTATGTTATTTATGCCAGGAAATAACCCTGGTATGCTACAAACAGCAGCTGTATTTGGTTCAGATGCTGTTATATTTGACTTAGAAGATGCTGTTGCTTTAACTGAAAAAGATGCAGCTAGAATTTTAGTAAGTGAAGCTTTAAAAACTATGAAATACGATACAGTAGAAGTAGTAGTTAGGGTAAACCCTTTATCTACTCCATTTGCTGATAAAGATATTGATGTTATAGCTAGACTTAAACCTGATGCTATTCTACTTCCTAAAGCTTGTCCTGAAGATATAGCTGAACTTGATAGAAGATTAAATAAAATAGAGGAAGAAGAAGGATTCGAACATGGAAGTATAAAAATTCATCCACTAGTTGAAACTACTTATGGAGTTGAAAAAGTATATGAAACTATAAAAGCTAGTCCTAGAGTAATTTCTGTTTTACTTGGTGGTGAGGACCTTGCTGTGGATTTAGGAGTTAAGAGAACTAAAAACTCTGATGAATTATTATATGCTAGAACTAAAATTATAAACGCTTGTAAAGCTTGTAAAGTTGATGCTATAGATACTCCATTTACAGATACAAATGACTACGAAGGACTTATGGCTGACACTTTAAAAGCTAAAATGCTTGGATTTACAGGAAAATTAAGTATTAACCCTAGACAAATAGATACTATCCATAAAGGATATGCTCCTTCTGAAGCAGAAATTACTCATGCTCAAAGAGTTATGGCTGCAAAAGAAGAAGCTGCTAAACAAGGACTTGGAGTTTTCTCATTAGATGGTAAAATGGTTGACCTTCCTATTATCAACAGAGCTATTCATACTTTAGATATGGCTAAATTAATGGGACTTATTGATTAATTATTGAGGCGAGGTGTTTTTAAATGAAAAATATTTTAGGAAGAGAAGTTCCTGATTTTATAGAAGGATATGGAAAGGTAACTCATTATAATGGGTATCTTGCTAATACAACAGGAATAGTTAAGAAAAATTATAATTTTAAAACTGTAACTCCTGAAGATAATAAATTATATACTGATTTATCAACATTAATGGATAAACTTCCACTTAAAGATGGAATGACTGTTTCTTTCCATCACCACTTAAGAAATGGAGACTATGTATTAAATTTAGTAATGGCAGAAATTGCTAAAAGAGGATATAAAGATATCACATTAGTTGCAAGTTCTATTTTCCCTTGTCATAAACCTGTAGTAGAATACATGGAAAAAGGAATAGTTACTCAAATATATGCTGGATATATGTCTGGACCAGTAGCTCAAGCTATTTCTGAAGGTAAATTACAAAAACCTGCAGTTATGCACACTCATGGTGGAAGAGCTAGAATAATGGAAACTGGAGAAGTTGAAGTGGATATCGCTTTCGTTGCAGCTCCAACTTCTGACGAATATGGAAATATTAACGGAGTTGATGGAAAATCAGCTTGTGGAGCTTTAGGATATGCTCATTCTGACGTTGAAAATGCTAAATTAGTAGTTGCTATTACTGATAATTTAGTTCCATTCCCAAATCCTACTATAGAAATCAATCAAACTTTAATTGACTATGTTTTAGTAGTAGATGCTATTGGAGATCCTAAAGGAATAGTTTCTGGTACTACTCAAATAACTAAAAACCCTATTGGATTAAAAGTTGCAGATTTAACTGCTAAATTTATAGAGCAATCTGGATATTTAAAAGATGGTATGAGTTTCCAAACAGGAGCTGGAGGAATATCTCTTGCAGTTGCTGCTGAAGTTAAAAATTTAATGAAATCTAAAAATATTGTAGGTAGTTTCGCTGCTGGAGGAATTACTGGATATATAGTTGATATGTATAAAGAGGGATTATTTAAAGCTCTATTTGACGTTCAATGTTTCGACTTAAACGCTATTAAATCAGCTAAAGAAAATCCTAATCATATAAAAATGTCAGCTTCTATGTATGCTAATGCTAATAATAAAGGTTCTGTTGTAAATAAACTTGATATAGTTATCCTTGGAGCAACTGAAATGGATACTAACTTCAATGTAAACGTTACTACTGGATCTGATGGTATTATCATGGGAGGATCTGGAGGACATAGTGATACAGCTGCTGGATCTAAACTTTGTATCATTGTTTCTCAACTAGTTAACGCTAGAATATCTGTTGTAAAAGATAGAATCACTACTGTAACTACTCCAGGAGAAACAGTTGACGTATTAGTTACTGAAAGAGGTATTGCTATTAACCCATTAAGAAAAGATTTAATTGAGAAATTTAAAAACTCTAATTTACCAATCAAAACTATTGAAGAATTAAAAGAGATAGCTGAATCAATGACTGGTAAAGAAGAACCTATCAAATTTGAAGACAGAATTGTTGCTGTTGTTCAATATAGAGATGGTTCTGTTGTAGACGTTGTTAGACAAATAAAGAAATAACATTATAATATTTTGAACTTTTTTTCATTATTTTAAAATTTTATTGACAAACTCCTTAAAAGTAGTTAAAATACATTTCGTGCTTATTAATAACTACTTTTAAGGAGAAATTTATAATGAATCAAAACAATCACATTAAAATTGAAGTTGCTGATCCTTCTGCATTAGGATTACTTGGACTTGCAATTGTTACCTTTGTTGCTTCGGCAAACAAATTTGGAATAGTTAGTGGAGTATCATTAGTTGTTCCATGGGCAATATTTTTAGGAGCTTTTGTACAGCTTATAGCATGTTTAAATGACATTAAGCATGGAAATGTTTTTGGAACTACAGCTTTTGGGGGATATGCTTTTTTCTGGTTTGGAATGGCTATGAGTTGGATGATACAGCTTGGTGTTTTTGGTGAAGCTATGAAAATAGCTGCTGATCCTAAAGCTTATGGTTTTGTATTTTTAGGTTATCTAATTTTTACTTTCTATATGACTATAGGTGCAGTTGAAACTAATAAGACATTATTAATTATATTTATTTTTATTGATCTTTTATTTATTGGTTTAACTCTTTCTTCATTTGGAATAGCTTATCATTATACTCATATGTTAGCTGCTACATCAGAACTTTTAATAGCTTTATTCTCTTTTTATGGTTCTGCTGCAAATGTTTTAAATAAGACTTTTGGAAAAGAGTTTTTACCATTAGGAAAACCTTTAGGATTGTTTAAAGAAGTTCAAAACTCTCATAAAACTTTTGAAAAAGAAGCTCTTTCTGTAGAGAGTTTTAATAAATAAAACTTGACTTTTTTAATATTTAATGATACAATGTTATGTAAAATTAAAATGTAACCATCAAGAGAGATTGAGGGACTGGCCCTGTGACATCTCAGCAACCTGCTTTTACAAAGTGTGGTGCTAACTCCTGATAGATGGATGAAAAAAGGACTTGAATTTTGAACCCTTCATCTATCTAGGTGAAGGGATTTTTTATTAATATTTTCGTTAAAATTTTAGGAGGATTATAAAACATGAAAAATTTAACTTATTTTACATCTGAATTCGTATCACCTGGACACCCTGATAAAGTATCTGACCAAATTTCTGATGCTGTATTAGATGCTTGCCTTGCTGATGACCCTAACTCAAGAGTAGCTTGTGAAGTTTTCTGTACTACTGGACAAGTTATTGTTGGAGGAGAAATTACTACTTCTACTTATATAGATATTCAAGATATTGTTAGAAATAAAATTGATGAAATTGGATATAGAGAGGGAATGGGATTTGATTCAAACTGTGGAGTACTTAATGCTATCCACTCTCAATCACCTGATATTGCTATGGGAGTAGATGTTGGTGGAGCTGGAGACCAAGGAATAATGTTTGGAGGAGCTGTTAAAGAAACTCCTGAACTTATGCCTTTAGCTTTAGTTTTAGCTAGAGAAATTCTAGTAAAATTAACTAGAATGACTAGAAGTAAAGAGTTAGCTTGGGCTAGACCTGATGCTAAATCACAAGTAACTTTAGCTTATGATGAAAACGGAAAAATAGACCACGTTGATACAATCGTATTATCAGTTCAACACAATCCTGATGTAACTCAAGAACAAATTAAGGCTGATGTTATAGAAAAGGTTATAAAACCAGTTTTAGAGGCTTATAGCTTAAATCCAGCTGATGTTAAAAAATATCATATCAATCCTACAGGAAGATTTGTTATAGGAGGACCTCACGGAGATACTGGGCTTACAGGAAGAAAGATAATAGTAGATACTTATGGTGGATACTTTAGACATGGTGGAGGAGCTTTCTCTGGAAAAGACCCTTCTAAAGTTGACAGATCAGCAGCTTATGCAGCAAGATGGGTAGCTAAAAACATAGTAGCAGCAGATTTAGCAGATAAATGTGAAGTACAATTATCTTATGCAATAGGTGTTGTAGAGCCTACATCTGTAAAAGTAGATACATTTGGAACAGGAAAAGTAAGCGAAATTAAATTAGCAGAAGCAGTTAAAAAAGTATTTGACTTAACACCAAGAGGAATTGAAAGAGAACTTGAATTAAGAAGTGGAAAATTCAAATATCAAGATTTAGCAGCTTTTGGACATATTGGAAGAACTGACTTAGATATTCCTTGGGAAAAAACAAATAAAGTTGAAGCTTTAAAAGCAGAATTAAACAAATAATAATTTTTAAGGAAGTTATAAGATTTATTTTCAAAATTTTATAA
>OGMI01000403.1_pt1 | contig 21645 bp, 23 predicted proteins | sample 1573201 | NCBI WGS metagenome assembly OGMI01 (sample SAMEA2582012, study PRJEB24529) | metagenome | biome: Human gut stool | place: China | collected 2011
ACAAGATAGTAACTAAATTAGATGTAGAGGGAAAAGTCTTAGAAACAGTAATAAGAAAAACTATAAATATAGTTGAAACTTTAGGAACAGCTTTAATTTTAGTTTTAATTATTCAAAAAATATATCTAGGAAATTTTTTAGTTCCAACAGGTTCTATGGAGCCTACAATAATGCCAAAAGATAGACTTTTTGGAAATATGGTTGTATATAAATTTAGAAAACCAGAGAGAAATGAGATAATTGTATTTAAAGAACCTATTCAAAATAAAGTTTTATATACTAAGAGAATAATGGGATTACCAGGAGAAAAGGTAGCTCTTAAGAATAACCATTTATATGTAAATGATGAGAGAATTGATTTAAGAGAGTACTCAAGTTTAGGACAATTAGGAGCAGATGATTATTGGATTATTCCTAAAAAGGGAGATACAATAGAAGTAATTCCAGGAGAAGATTATGGAAGATATACTTGGAGTAGGAATGGACAACCTATTGATGTAGCAGAGGTACAAAAACAACTTGTAGAAAATCCAGGAGCAGTCTCTCAAATATTGCCAGATTTGGAATTTAGAGTAAATGGTCAGAGAACAGGAATGGTTTTAGATATAATACATGAAGAAGAGTATATTAATAAAATCTTATCTGGAGAAAAAGTGACAGTAATAGCTGATGAAGATTATTATTTAGCTCTAGGAGATAATACAAATGGTAGTTATGATTCAAGAATGTGGGGATTTGTAAAAGAAAGTAGAATAAAAGGAAAAGCTTTTATTAGATTTTGGCCATTAAATAGAATCTCATTATTGAAATAATGGAGGAAAAATGGAATTAAATTATAATATAATAGCTAGTAAATTATTTGAGCTAGAGAAAAAATGTTTTCCGAATAGTGCATATACATTAGAACAATTAGAAGAAATATTGATAGATAAAGAGAGATATATAACTATAGTAGTTTTAGATAATGAAATAGAAGTTGGATATATAATTTTATTTGATAATAGTGAAGCTTTAGAAATTATGAAAATTGGAACAATACCAGAATTTAAAAGAAAAGGGATTGGAACTTTATTAATTGAAGAGAGCTTGAAACTAAAAAAAGATATTTTTTTAGAAGTAAGAGAAAATAATAGTATAGCTAGAGAGTTTTATAAAAAACTTTTATTTGAAGAGATAGGAAAGAGAAAGAATTACTATCCTGATACAAAAGAAGCTGCTATTATAATGATGAGAAAAATTTAAAAATAATACATAAATTAATCACAAAACATTAATAAAATAACCAATGAAAAAAAGGAAGGTAAAAGATGGAAACAAATATTTATTCAAACCCTTTAGCAGAAAGATATAGCTCAAAGGAGATGTTAGAAAATTTTTCACCAGATAAGAAATTTTCAACATGGAGAAAACTTTGGGTAGCTTTAGCAGAAGCTGAAAAAGAACTTGGACTAAATATTACTGATGAGCAAATTGAAGAGATGAAAGCAAATATTTATAATATTGATTATGAACTTGCTGCAAAAAAAGAAGCTGAATTTAGACACGATGTAATGGCTCACGTTCATACTTTCGGAACACAAGCTCCAAAAGCTATGCCTATAATTCATTTAGGAGCTACAAGTGCTTATGTTGGAGATAATACTGACCTAATTCAAATAAAAGATGGATTAGATATTATCAAAACAAAATTAGTGAATGTAATTTCTGAAATGTCAAAATTTGCTATGGCAAATAAAGATTTACCTACTTTAGGATTTACTCATTTCCAAGCAGCTCAACTTACAACTGTTGGAAAAAGAGCAACTTTATGGTTACAAAGTTTATTATTAGATTTTGAAGAGTTAGAATTTAGAGAAAAAACTTTAAGATTTAGAGGAGTAAAGGGAACAACTGGAACACAAGCAAGTTTCCAAGAACTTTTTGATGGAGATTTTGAAAAAGTAAAAGAATTAGATAGAAGAATAACTGAGAAAATGGGATTTGATAAGAGATTCTTAGTAACAGGTCAAACATATGATAGAAAAGTTGACTCTGAAATAATGAATTTACTTGCAAATATAGCTCAATCAGCTCATAAATTTACAAATGATTTAAGACTTTTACAACATTTAAAAGAGATAGAGGAACCATTTGAGAAGAGTCAAATAGGATCGTCAGCTATGGCATATAAGAGAAATCCAATGAGAAGTGAAAGAATTTCATCATTAGCTAAGTTTGTAATAGCATTACAACAAAGTACAGCAATGACAGCTTCTACTCAATGGTTTGAAAGAACTTTAGATGATTCAGCTAATAAAAGATTATCATTACCACAAGCATTTTTAGCTGTAGATGCTATCTTAATAATTTGGAAAAATGTATTAGATGGTTTAGTAGTTTATCCAAAAATGATAGAAAAAAGAATTATGTCTGAATTACCATTTATGTCAACTGAGTATATAATAATGGAATGTGTAAAAAATGGTGGAGATAGACAAGAGCTTCATGAAAGAATAAGAGTTCATTCAATGGAAGCTGGAAAAAATGTAAAAGTTGAAGGAAAAGATAACGATTTAATTGAAAGAATTTTAAATGATAAGTATTTTAATTTAGATAAAGAAAGATTGCTAGAGATTTTAGATCCTAAAAACTTTATAGGATTTGCTCCTGAGCAAACAGAAGAGTTTATAAATATAGAAGTAAAACCAATTTTGGAAAAATATAGTGATAGATTAGGAATGAAGGCAGCTTTAAGAGTTTAATGAATAATAAACGTAGAGAAATGTATTTAACAGCCTTAGTATTAGTGGCTTTATACCTTTCATTAGCAGAAAATTTTATTCCAAAACCATTTCCTTGGATGAAAATAGGGCTATCAAATATAGCAGTTTTGATAGCCCTTGAAAAATTTGATTCTAAGTTTGCTTTAGAGTTAGTCTTACTTAGAATCTTTATTCAAGGACTTATGTTGGGAACACTTTTTACCCCAGGATTTATTATAAGTTTGACTGCAGGAAGTTTAACTACTATATTTATGATAGGATTATATAAATTTAGAAATCATCTTTCACTAATAGCAATCAGTTCAATGTCAGCTTTTCTACACAATCTTTTTCAATTGATAGTCGTCTATTTTCTTATGTTTAGGAATATATCAATATACTCAAAATCAATTTTGGGATTTGTGTGGATTTTTTTAATTATTGGAGTAGGAGCAGGAATAATTACAGGATTTATAGCAGAGAAGTTAAATTTAAGAAGGAGTATTAGAAAATGAGAAAATATTTTGGTACAGATGGAATAAGAGGGGAAGCAAATAGAGAATTAACAGTTGATATAGCCTTAAGACTTGGATATGCTTTAGGATTTTATTTAAAAAGAGAAAATCCAGATAAGAAAAAAATTAAAGTTATTTTAGGTTGTGATACAAGAATTTCTGGATATATGTTAAGATCAGCATTATTAGCTGGATTAACTTCTATGGGAGTATCAGTAGACTTTGTGGGAGTAATTTCAACTCCAGCAGTAGCTTATTTAACAAAAGCTAAAAAAGCTGATGCAGGAATTATGATATCAGCTTCTCACAATCCAGCTAAAGATAATGGACTTAAAGTTTTTGCAGGAAATGGATATAAATTACCAGATGAGGTAGAATTAGAGATAGAAAGATTGATGGATGATCCAACAATATTATCAAATCCAATAGCTGGAGATAAAGTAGGAAAATTTAAGTATGCAGAAGATGAGTATTACTTATATAGAGATCATTTATTAAGTTCAGTAAATGGTGATTTTTCTGGAATGAAAATTGTTGTAGATACAGCAAATGGATCTGCTTATAGAGTGGCTAAAGATGTATTTTTAGCTTTAGGAGCAGAAGTAGTTATTATAAATGATGCTCCTAATGGAACAAATATAAATGTAAAATGTGGATCTACTCATCCAGAAATTTTATCAAAAGTTGTTGTAGGGTATGAAGCAGATTTAGGTCTTGCTTATGATGGAGATGCAGACAGACTTATTGCTGTGGATAGATTTGGAAATATAATAGATGGAGATAAGATAATTGCAACACTTGCTCTTGGAATGAAGAGAAAAGGAGAATTAAAAGGAGATCAAGTAGTTACTACAGTAATGAGTAATATGGGATTTGAAAATTATCTTAAAGAAAATGATATAAAACTTATAAGAGCTAATGTTGGAGATAGATATGTATTAGAAAAAATGATAGAACATGATGCAGTTATAGGTGGAGAACAATCTGGACATATAATTTTACTACAATATGCAACAACTGGAGATGGAGTTTTAACATCATTAAAATTAGTTGAAGCTCTAAGAGATGAGAAGAAATATTTAGATGAAATGATAAAAGATATAAAAGATTGGCCACAACAACTTGTTAACGTGAGAGTAGACAATCAAAAGAAAAATTTATGGAATCAAAATAAAAATATAACAGATTTTATAGCAGTAAAAGAAAAAGAGATGGAAGGATTAGGAAGAGTTTTAGTAAGAACATCTGGAACTGAGCCATTAGTAAGAGTAATGGTAGAGGGTAAAGAGATGGAAATGGTAGAAAAAGTTGTAAATGAGATAGCTGAAGTTGTAAAAAGAGAATTAGCTTAGAATAAGGAGATATAGATGTATAAGGTTTTCTCAAAATTATATGATAAATTTATGGAGTTTTCAGACTATGGTGCTTGGGAAAAGCAGATAGAAGAACTTATTTGTGAAGGACAACCTAATGGAAAAAGACTTTTAGATATAGGGTGTGGAACTGGGGAGCTTCTTTTGAGAATGGCTAAAAATTATCAATGTGATGGAATGGATCTATCAGAGGGAATGTTAAAAATAGCTCAAAGAAAGTTAAAGCACAGAGAGGTAAAGCTTTTTTTAGGGGATATGGTAGAGTTTGATACAGGTTATAGATATGATATAATGGTATCTCTATTTGACACAGTAAATCATATATTATCTGTTGAAGAATTAGAAAGTCATTTAAAAAGTGTTGAGAAATCATTAAATCCTGAAGGAGTATATATTTTTGATGTTGTAGATAGAGAGTTTATGGAGAGTATGTTTCCAGGAGATGTTTTTGTAGACAACAGAAAAGATATAACTTGTATTTGGGAACATGAGATAGAAGAGGGAATAGACTATATAGATGCTACATATTTCTTAAAAAACTCAAGAGGAAGTTGGGATAAATTAAATGAGAGTTATTCCAAAAAAATATTTTCCAGTATAGAAATAGAAAAAAGTATATCAAAATCAGGACTAAAACTACTAAAAAAAGTCATCAATGATAAAATAGCTGGAAAAAGACATATATATTTATTAAAGAAATAAGTGATATTTATAACATTATAAGAAATAATTCTAGTTAAAAAATATAATAAGTTTGACTATTTTTGTTTTATATTATAAAATTATATAGTGAAGTGATGTGAGAGTATATGAAATATATTAAATGGATAAACAAAGATGTGATTCATGCTTTATCATTATTGAGTTATTTGGGAATTGTAATGGTAGGAAATATACTCTTGTATATAGGAATTTATAAGTTAATAGAGAAATACTTATTTAAGAGCACTCTTTTGTTTATAGTTTTAATTATAATAGGAGTTATTAGTGGTTTTTATAATTCTTATAGAGCAATAATGAAAAAATAAGGTGATTAAGTGGATAGAGTAAAAAGTTTATTTAAAAGAACAGGGATAACAGCTTTAATAATATTGATTTATGGGATAGTTATAGGAAGTAAAGAGGTTTATCTTGGAATGTTTTCTGGAGCTTTGGTATCTATTTTAGGACTTTATTTATTATGTATAGATGTAAAAAAAATAGTAGCAACACAACAAGGTTCATATAAAAGAGGTATTTTAGGATATCTTCAAAGATATGCTTTATATGGTATTTACTTAGGAGTGATGGCAAAGTTTTTTGGGCTGTCAATGATAATATGTTCGGGACTAGGGCTTCTAAATGTAAAAGCTAATATTTTACTAATGGCTCTTTCTGATAAAATTATTAAAATCAGGGATAAAAACCTAAAATAATATTAAGAAAGGAGGGTTTGATAATCAATGAACAAACTAAAAACAATTATTCCAATAGCTATAATAGCAGCAATTGGAGGGATTATTAGGAAACTGAGTTTTATAGAGTTTCAGGTACCCCCTTTGGTAGAAGGACCAAGAGTAGTCTTCTTTATTCCATTACCAGAGTTCCTTCATAAGATACCTTTTGCAATGGAAACAGCAAATGGTGGATATGGGTTACCAGTTACAATTACAGTAGTTACTACTTGGTTTTTAATATTATTTATGTTTATACTTTTTAGAGTTGGAACAAGTAAGTTAGAAGTAATTCCAGGAAAATTACAACTTATTTTAGAAAGTATATATGCTTTTTTAGATGGTGTAGTAGGACAAATGATGGGTTCATGGAAGAAAAAATATCTATCATATATTGGACCACTATTTCTATTTATATTCACAGCAAATACAATAAGTTTCTTTCCAATTCCGTGGTTTTCTATAACTGATGGGCATATAACTTTTGCACCAGCGTTTAGGTCACCAACATCTGACTTAAATACAACAGTTGGATTAGCACTTTTAACAACATTTATGTTCTTAAAAGCAAGTATAAAAACAAATGGAGTTTTAGGATATTTTAAAGGTTTCTTAGCACCAATTCCAGTGATGTTACCATTAAATATTGTTGGAGAATTTGCAAAGCCAGTAAATATATCTGTCAGACTTTTCGGAAACGCATTTGCAGGAGGAGTAATTATGGGTCTTCTATATATGGGAGCTCCAGCAGCAATACCTGCAGGATTACACTTATACTTTGACTTGTTCTCAGGACTTGTACAAAGTTTCGTATTTATAATGTTAAGTATGGTATATATTCAAGGTTCTCTTGGAGACAGTGAATATATAGAAGAATAAAGTTTAAAAATATCAGGAGGTATAAAAATGGATCAAATGTTATTAGCAAAAACAATAGTATTAGCAGCATCAGCAGTAGGTGTAGGATGTGCAATGATAGCTGGATTAGGACCAGGAATTGGAGAGGGTTATGCAGCTGGTAAAGCAGTTGAATCAGTAGCAAGACAACCAGAAGCAAAAGGAGATATCATCTCTACAATGATCTTAGGACAAGCAGTATCTGAGTCAACAGGTATCTACTCACTAGTTGTATCATTAATATTAATGTATGCAAATCCTTTCATCGGATTATTAGGATAATCCTTTAATCAGTACTAAAAATTAACTGATTATCATCTGGAAAGGAGGTAGAAAATTTGGCGACAACTATAATGCCAGTAGTATCAGTAGATATTAATATGTTCTGGCAGATAATAAACTTTTTCATACTTGTATTTGTATTTAACAAGTATTTCAAAAAACCTTTAGGTAAAATGTTAGACAGTAGAAAAGAAAAGATAACTAGCGATTTAAGAGAAGCTGATGAAAATAAAAAAGCAGCTATAAAACTTCAAAAGGAATCTGAAGAGATTTTGAGAAAAGCTAAGATTGAAGCTAATGAAATTCTTAAAAATGCTGAGAAAAAAGCAGATGAGAGAAGAGAAAGTATCTTAACTGAGGCAAAAACTCAAAGAGAAAAAATAATAAAAACAGCTGAGATGGAAGCTCTTAAAATGAAAACAGATGCTAAGGAGATGTTACAAGAGGAAGTTAAAGTTCTTGCAGTTAAATTAGCAGAAAAACTTATTGAAGAGAGAATAAATCCAAAAATCGAGTCTACCTTAATAGATGAGTTTATAGAAGGGGTAGGGGAAGAAAAATGATAGCTAACCAAGTAGGAAGAAGATATGCTGAGGCTATCTATGAAATCGCAGTTTCTACTGATAAAGTAAAAGAGATATATGAAGCTTTAAATCAAATGATGGAGCTTTATAAAAATGATAATGAATTTAAAACTTTTATCACTCATCCTCTTATTGAGTTAGATGAGAAGAAAAAAGTTTTAAAAGAGATGTTTAAAAACTCTGGTGAGACAATAGAAAATATAATTTTCTATATCTTAGATAAAAAAAGAATGGAAAACATCAGAAATATTACAGCTGAGTATTTAAAAATCTACTATGAGAAAAATCAAATTCTTGACGTAGAGGCAACTTTTGCTGTTGAGCCTACTGAAGCTCAAAAAGCTAAATTAATAGCAAACTTAGAAAAGAAAACTGGTAAAAAAGTTAAACTGGCTATAAAAATTGATAAGAGCATCTTAGGAGGAGGTATCATTAGAATAGGTGATACTGTAATAGATGGTTCTATACGTAAAGAGCTAGATAATATAAGAAAGAAATAATGATTTGTAACAGGAGGTGTAAATCAGTTGAACATTAGACCAGAAGAGATTAGCAGCATAATCAAAAATGAGATTGAGAACTATAAAAAAAGTCTTGATATAAAAACTTCAGGTTCAGTATTAGAAGTAGGAGACGGTATTGCAAGAATCTACGGACTTAGCAGTGCAATGTCAGGAGAACTTCTTGAATTCCCACACGGTGTTATGGGAATGGCACTAAACCTAGAAGAGGATAACGTTGGAGCCGTTATTCTAGGAGACTTCTCTCTAATTAAAGAAGGAGATGAAGTTAAAGCTACTGGAAGAGTTGTTTCAGTTCCAGCAGGGGAAGCTATGTTAGGAAGAGTAGTTAATGCCCTTGGAGAACCAATTGATGGAAAAGGTGAGATTAAACCTGAAAAATACATGGAGATCGAGAGAAAGGCATCAGGAATTATCTCTAGAAAACCTGTATCTGAGCCACTACAAACAGGAATCAAGTCAATAGACGGAATGGTACCTATTGGAAGAGGACAAAGGGAATTAATTATCGGAGACAGACAAACAGGAAAAACTGCTATAGCTATTGACGCTATTATCAACCAAAAAGGAACAGGGGTAAAATGTATCTATGTTGCTATTGGACAAAAGAGATCAACTGTAGCACAAATCTATAAAAAGCTTGAAGATGCAGGAGCTATGGAGTACACTACTATCGTTGCTGCTACAGCATCAGAAGCTGCACCATTACAATATATGGCACCATATTCAGGAGTAGCTATGGGAGAGTACTTCATGGATAAGGGAGAGCATGTATTAATAATATATGATGACCTTTCTAAACATGCAGTAGCTTACAGAGAGATGTCATTATTACTTAAGAGACCACCTGGAAGAGAAGCTTATCCAGGAGACGTATTCTATTTACACTCAAGATTACTTGAAAGAGCAGCTAAATTATCTGATAAATTAGGTGGAGGGTCAATAACAGCTCTACCAATAATTGAAACACAAGCTGGAGACGTATCAGCATACATTCCAACTAACGTAATTTCAATTACAGATGGACAAATATTCCTAGATTCTCAATTATTTAACTCTGGATTCAGACCAGCTATCAACGCAGGTATCTCAGTTTCAAGGGTTGGAGGATCAGCTCAAATAAAAGCTATGAAACAAGTTGCTGCTAAAGTAAAACTTGAATTAGCACAATATAATGAGTTATTAACATTTGCTCAATTTGGTTCTGACCTAGATAAAGCTACAAAAGCTCAACTAGAGAGAGGACACAGAATCATGGAAGTATTAAAACAATCTCAATACAAACCATATGCTGTTGAAGAGCAAGTAGTATCATTCTTCGCATTAATCAATGGATATTTAGATTCTGTTGAGTTAGATAAAGTAAGAAGATTTGAAGCAGAATTAATAACTGAATTAAAAAATACAACTAATATTCTTGATGAAATTAGAGAGAAAAAAGCTCTTGATAAAGAGATTGAAGCAAAATTAGGAGATGCTATTAACGCATTTAAAAAGAATTTTAACTAGAAAGAGGTGGGAGAATGGCTGGAGCTAAAGAGATAAAAAACAGAATAAAAAGTGTTCAGTCTACTCACCAAATTACTAAAGCCATGGAAATTGTTTCTACTACTAAGTTTAAAAGATTTTCAGCTCTAGTTGTAAAATCTAGACCATTTGCTGAAAGTATTCAAACTATACTTTCAAATATAGCAGCTGGAATAAAGAGTGAAAGACATCCTCTTTTTGATGGAAGAGATGAAGTTAAAAAGATTGGTGTTATAGTTATGACTTCAGATACAGGACTTTGTGGAAGTTTTAACCATGCAACATTAAAAGAGTTAGAAAAAATTAGAAAAGCTAATAGTGGAAAAGAGGTTTCAGTAATTGCTATCGGAAAGAAAGCAAGAGATTACTGTGCTAAGAGAAATTATGATTTAAAAGCAAGTTATGTACAACTTGTTCCTGAAACTATGGGTAAAAAAGCTCAAGAGATCAGTGAAAACATTGTAGATTACTACTATGAAAACATCTTTGATGAAGTATATGTAATCTATAATAAATTCGTATCAGCTCTTAGAAGTGATCTAACAGTTAAAAGACTTATTCCAATAGAAAGAGTAGAAGCTAAAGAAAATACTTCATATATTTTTGAACCAGATGCAGAGACAATTTTATCTGCTCTTCTTCCAAAATATTTAAATGTTGAGATTTATCAAGCTCTATTAAATAACGCTGCAAGTGAGCATTCAGCTAGAAAGAACTCTATGAAGAATGCAACTGAAAATGCAGAAGAGATGATGACAATGCTTAACTTGAAGTACAATAGAGAAAGACAAGCTGCAATTACTCAAGAGATCACAGAGATCGTTGGAGGAGCAGCAGCTTTAAATTAATGATTAGGAGGCAATAGGGTGGAAAACAAAGGAACTATAACTCAGATTATTAGTGCCGTTGTAGACGTTGCTTTTAAAGATAAATTGCCTAATATATACAATGCCTTAAAAGTTAAGGTTGATGATAAAGAACTTGTACTAGAAGTACAACAACACTTAGGTAATAATGTAATAAGAGCGGTAGCAATGGATTCTACTGACGGACTACAAAGAGGTATGGAAGTAATAGATACTGGAGCACCTATAAAAGTTCCAGTAGGAAAAGCAGTATTAGGAAGAATATTAAATGTTTTAGGACAACCAGTTGACGATAACGGACCAGTTGAAACAGATGAGTATTTACCAATACACAGAGATGCTCCAAGTTTTGAGGAGCAAGAAACAGAAACTGAAATTTTCGAAACAGGAATTAAAGTAATTGACCTTTTAGCACCATATATTAAAGGGGGAAAAATCGGTCTATTCGGAGGAGCTGGAGTAGGAAAAACAGTTTTAATCATGGAGCTTATCAATAATATTGCTAAGGGACATGGAGGACTTTCAGTATTCGCTGGAGTAGGAGAAAGAACAAGAGAAGGAAGAGACCTTTATGATGAAATGACTGAATCAGGAGTTTTATCTAAAACATCTCTAGTTTATGGACAAATGAATGAGCCGCCTGGAGCAAGACTTAGAGTTGCCTTAACAGGATTAACTGTAGCAGAAAACTTCAGAGATAAAGAGGGACAAGACGTTCTACTATTCATAGATAACATATTCAGATTTACACAAGCTGGATCTGAAGTATCAGCTCTATTAGGAAGAATGCCTTCTGCCGTTGGATATCAACCAAACCTAGCTACAGAGATGGGAGCTCTTCAAGAAAGAATTACATCTACTAAATCTGGATCAATTACATCAGTTCAAGCTGTATACGTACCAGCAGACGACTTAACTGACCCAGCACCAGCAACAACATTCTCACACTTAGATGCTACAACAGTTCTATCAAGACAAATAGCATCACTAGGAATCTATCCAGCAGTTGACCCATTAGATTCAACATCTAAAGCTCTATCTGCTGATATAGTTGGAACTGAGCACTACAATGTTGCCAGAGAGGTACAAGAAGTACTACAAAGATATAAAGAACTTCAAGATATCATTGCTATCCTAGGTATGGACGAGTTATCTGATGAAGATAAACTTACTGTATCAAGAGCAAGAAAAATTCAAAGATTCTTCTCTCAACCATTCTCAGTTGCTGAGCAATTTACAGGAATGGAAGGAAAATATGTTCCAGTAAAAGAGACAATCAGAGGATTTAAAGAGATATTAGAAGGTAAACATGACGATATCCCTGAACAAGCTTTCCTATATGTAGGAACAATAGAGGAGGCAGTAGCAAAGGCGAGAGACCTTATGAAAGGGGATGAATAGTTATGGCTACATTTAAAATAAAAGTTGTTACTTATGAGGAGAAAGTTCTTGAACAAGAGGCTGAATTTGTTCTTGTAAGAACAACAGAAGGAGACATGGGAATACTTCCTAATCACTCTCCATTTATAGCTGGACTTAGTACTGGGGAAATGAAAATAAGACTTAATGGAAAAGAGGATAAGTACTTTGTTTCTGAAGGATTATTAGAAATTTCTAACAATGTGGTTACTATAATAGCTACTGAAGCTATTCCAGCTGATCAACTTGATGTAGAGAGAGCTAAAAAAGAGGTAGAAGAATTAAAAGCTAAACTTGCTAAAATGCAAGAAGATAAAGATATTCTTTTAACTCAAAAAAATCTACATAAAGCATTGATGAAAGTGCATGTTGCAGAGAAATTATTATAAAAAATAGAAGGATTTTAAGTTTTTATTTCTAAAAACTTAAAATCCTTTTTATAATAAAGATTATGATAAAAAAGCTATATGAATTGGGAGATTTCATATAGCTTTTTTACTTAATGAGAGAATTTTTTTTATGAAAAATAAAAAAGTAATATAATATTGTTATACTTATTTAATAGGTAATAATTTTTCAAGTTTATAAACTCTTTCAAGAAGATTGATTTGATCTTCTAAAGAATCTAAAAACAGAGATGTAGTCATAATGTGATCTTCCATATGGATCAAAAGTAGACAAATATCAACCCTTTCTCCAGAAGATTCTTTTTGAATTAAATCAAAATGACAACCATGAACTTCAATAAATTGTTTTTTTGCTTGTGCAAAAAGGTCTCTAGCTTCCTCAAATTTTCCTTCGTTAGCTTTAACAAGAGCTTCTTTTCCAAGTGATTTTGCAGTACCTGCAATAGCTACCCCTGTCATAATTTTTTCTAAAAGCTCTTCTGATATTAATTCAGTATTATCCATAAACTTCCTCCAAAATTATTTTATTAAATTTAATGCAAAATCTAAAACTTTTGCTCCATTCATAGTACCATAATCTATCATATTGATAACCTCAACTTTTTTGTTATATGGGTCAGCCTTTTTTTGGAAATCGGTTTTTTTAAATTTAACTTGTGGACCTAATAAAAATATATCATATTTAGGTAAATTTTCATCAAAAAGTTCCAATGCAACAGCATCAATTTCAACTTCTATTCCTCTTTCTTCTGCAACTTTTCTCATTTTTGTAACTAATAGACTTGTAGACATTCCAGCAGAACAGCATAATAATATTTTTTTCATAATTATTCAACCTCCTGATAGTATTAAAAAAATATTTAATGTTTAAAATACAATCGTTATAATTTAAGTAAATAATAAAACAAAAAATAGAAAAAGTCAATATATTTTTTAATGAAAATATTTTTTTCTTCTATAACCTTCTTAAAATAAGAGTTTATGATGATAACTAAATAAAATGATTGACAAATGAACGAATTATGTTATAATCAATATAACGAAATCGGTTTCTTGAAAAAGAAGATATAAGGAGAAGGAGAAAATGAATATAAGAAAATCTGCAATTATAATATCACTACTTTTTTCACAGTTAGTATTAGGAGCAAATATCTTACAAAATCCATCTTTTGAAAAACCATTATCTAAAGCTATTCCAAATAATATAGGAACTGTTAATACAGAGGGATCATGGATAAAATATGAAAATTCTGGTGGAATTGGAGATGTTGAAATAATAAATGGGGATTTGGTTGCGATTTCTAAAAATATTAAAGCACCAACACATGGATTACAAGTTATTCAAGCACCTTTAAAATTAGAGGCTGGTGGTATATATCAATTAAAATTTAAAGCAAATGTAGAGAAAGAAACAGAGATTACTATAAAAATAGGAGCAGATGGAGAAAGAGGTTACTATGGTTATTGGCAAAAAGATATAAAAGTATCTCCAAAACAAAAAGAATATACATTTGATTTTGAAATGTTGGCTGAACCCGATGAAAAAGCAAGATTTGAATTTTGGTTTACAAAAACAGATGAAACTGTAAAATTAAATGAAGTAAACTTAGAAAAAATTGGAATGATAGATGTAAATAGAATGATAAATTTAACAAAATTCCAAGTACAACACAAATATAAAGTAACAGGAATTGGAGAAAATATTTTAACAACTGAAGATATAAATACAGTGAAATCTTTAAAATCAGGAAAAGAATTTGTAAAAACTATGGTTCTTGAAGAGGATTCAGATTATTTAGTAAAGATTGATGGAAATATAGCAGCAGAAGAAAAGTATATAGTAACTATTCAAAATGGGAAAACTTTTGAATTAGATAAAAATAATAGAGAGTGTTTGCTAAAAAATACTGGTGAATCAACTAAAGATGGAAAAATAACTATAAAAAAAGTAGGAAATAAACAAGGGCTAAAAGATATTAAAATAGAAAAATATTTTGGAAATTTAATATGGGAAGAAGAATTTAATTATGAAGGATTACCTAAAGAGAGTGACTGGGGATATGATGTAGGTGGAAACGGTTGGGGAAATGCCGAATTGCAATATTACACTGAAAAAAATCCAGACAACGTTTATGTAGAAGATGGAAAATTAACAATAACAGCTTGGAATGAAGCATATGATAAAAATGAATATACTTCAACAAGATTAGTGACTAGAGGTAAAAAAGATTTTCTATATGGAAGAATAGAAGTAAAAGCTAAATTACCTAAAGGAAAGGGAACTTGGCCAGCTATTTGGATGATGCCAACAGAGTCAGTATATGGAGATTGGCCAAAAAGTGGAGAGATAGATATAATGGAACATGTAGGATTTGACCAAAATAGAATACATGGAACAGTGCATACTGAAAAGTATTATTGGAAAAATTCAAATCAAAAAAGTGCTCAAATAGAAGGAGAAGAAGTATCTGATACTTTCCATACTTATTCATTAGAGTGGACACCAAAAGTTATAAAAGTTTATTTTGATGATACATTATATTTTACTTATCAAAATGAAAGCTCTGGTAAAGATGCTTGGCCATTTGACCAAAAATTCTATCTAATATTAAATATAGCTGTTGGTGGAGCTTGGGGAGGACAACAAGGAGTAGATGCAGATGTATTCCCACAAACATTAGAGATAGATTCAATAAAAGTATATGATTTAGGAATAAAAGTGGAGGATAAATAATGAAAAAATTTTTATTAGTAAGTTTATTATGTGCATTAGCTATACCAGCTTTAGCAGAAGATAGAGAATTAACTTTAGAACAAAGAATAGAAAAATTAGAACAAATAATTGCTGAGCAAAATAAAGAATTGAAAAAACAAAAGCTTGATATAAAAAAGAATGAAAAAAAATTAAGTTTAGCAACTCAAGAGAAACCTAAAAATCAAGATGATGAGTTACAATTTCATGGATACCTTAGAACTGGTGCTGAGGGGAATATGAAACATGGAAATAAAAATAGTTATAGTAAAAATAAAGAATATGTTGGAAGATGGGGAAATGAATATGATACAAACTTCAATATAAACCTATCGAAAAAATTTACTCAAAGTAATGGTGCATGGACAAAATTAGCAGTTCAATTGGAAAGTTGGAGTGATAATTATGACAATAGTGTAGGAGATAGTAGTAAAATTGACCTTACACAATTATATGTAGAGATGGGAAATGTACCTATGTTTACAGGAGCATTTAAAGATGCTGTAATAGTAGCAGGTAAGAAAAAATGGGATGATCAACAAGTTGAAGTTCTAGACTATTACTATCAAGAGGTTGCAGGAACTGGACTAGGAATTGAAAATATTAAATTATGGAATGGAAGTTTAAATTTAGCTTATATATCAAATGATTTTAAAGATGGAGAACTTTCAAATCTTGAGGGAGAAAAAGCAGAAGATATAAGAGCTTATAAGGCGAAATATACTTATGGGGATATTTCTGGAGAGGTTATGTATGCTCATGCTATGGATAATGATAGAATAAAAGAATATAAAAATAATTTAGAGACATGGAAAAGAGACGCAGCAGATGATGGTTTTTATACAGGACTTTATTATCAACCAAGTAGTTTCTTCGGCTTTGAAGGAAAAGGACAACACTACTTACAATATGCAACTGGATTATTGGCTGGAGAAGGAATAGGGAAAATAGACACAGACTTTAATAAAAGAGCTGCTAATGATGCTGTAACTTATCAATTAGGACTTGGAGGATTAGTAAGACTTGGAGATAGAACACATATGTTAGTAAGTTATAGAGGTTTGCGTGCTCAAGATATTGAAGCAAGAAAGACAGTTTCATATTGGTATAATGAAAGTAATCCAACTGAAATGTCTCCTTATGTGGATTCTTGGAGAGTAAATAAGTTAGAAACAGATGCTTTAGTTTTAAGACCAATCTATTATATAAATCAAAATTTAGATTTATGGATGGAAGCTGGTATAGCTCGTAAGGATACTGAAAGTTATTCAGGAACTACTGAAGATCATTTGTTATATAAAATTTCAGCTGGACCACAATTAAAATACTATGTTGGAAATGCTGAAACATCATTAAGATTATTTGTTACTTATATAGGAGATAAAACAGATAGAGTTGAAAACGGAGTGACAACAAAATCAACAGTAGAAGATGTACTTACAGGTTTCCAAGTTTCAGCATGGTGGTAAAATACTTGACAAGAATAAAAAAAACGTTTATCATCAATTATAGAAGTAAAAAAAGAGGTGAGTTCTATAAAAATTGATGATATAGCAAGACTAGCTGGATATTCAAAATCAACAGTATCTAAGGTTATAAACAATTATCCTGGAATACCAGAATCAACTAGAGAAAAAATATTAAAAATTATAAAAAAATATGAATTTGAACCTAATATTCAAGCTAGAAATTTAGCAGGGAAGAGAGATAAGGTAATAGGAATATTTATCTTAGATAAAGGTGGATTAGGAAGTTATTTTTTCCAATATATAATTACTTTAATAGTTGAAAAAGCAGAAGAAAGAGATGTAAAAGTTTTGATTTCACTTATAAAAACAAGTGAAGAAAAGATTAGAATAAAACAATTGATAGATAATGGAACTATTCAAGGAGCAATTGTAATAGGAGTAACATTAGATGAGCCCGAACTTGAAAGTATGATTGAAAATGAATATAAGTTAGTAGTATTTGATTATAAAACTGAACATCCTTTTAAAAATGTATTTTTAATTAATTCGAATAATTATAATGGGGGGAAATTAGCAGCTAAATATTTATTAGAAAAAGGACTTAAAACTATATATCATTTTGCAGGACAAGAAAATAAATTAGCTGGTTTGGAAAGAGAAGAAGGTTTTTTAGATGAATTAGATGGAAATGGGATAGTATCTAAAGTATTAAAAGGAGAGTTTCAGTTAGAGATTGCTAAAAAGATATTTACTCAATTAATAAAAAGCGGAGATATTCCAGAGGGGATATTTTGTGCTAATGATGAAATGGCAATAGGTTGTTTAGAAGCTTTAATAGAGAATAATATAGCTTATGAAAAAGTTAAATTGATAGGATTTGATAATAACCAAATTTCGAGACTTTATAGACCTAGAATTACAACTATAGGGTATAATTTAGATAAAATGGCTGATAAAGCTGTAGAAGCTATTTTAAAGTTAATAGATGGAGAAAGAATAAAAACAAATATTTATAATGGAGAATTAAAGCTTTATGAAAGAGAAACATAGTTTCTCTTTCATTTTAGAAAATAAGGAAATCGGTTTCCAAAAGGAGAAAAAAATATGTACTTAAGTTTTGATGTTGGAGGAACTAAAACAAAATATTCTTTAATAAATGAAAGAGGAGAGATTTTAAAGAGTAGTAGTATAAATACTCAAGATAATAAAGATATAATCTTTGAAAGAATAAAAGAGGTAGTTGAAAAATTTCAAAATGAAGGAGATAAAATAGATGGATTAGCTTTTAGTATGCCTGGAGTGATAGATGTAAAAAGAGGTCATATGATCACAGGTGGAGCTTTATATGACTTATATGATTTTCCTTTTAAAAGTGAATTAGAAAAATATATAGGGATTCCTGTGGAGTTGGAGAATGATGTAAATTGTGTAGCACTAGCAGAAAAATGGTTAGGAAATGCTAAAGAATGTGAAAATTTTCTTTGTCTAACTGTTGGAACAGGAGTAGGTGGAGCTATATATATAGATGGAAAGATGGTAAGAGGAAGGGGATTTGCTGCTGGAGAATTTGGATTTATGATAACTGATAGAAGAGAAAATTATGAGGAAGCAAGTCTTAGTATGTCTGGAAGTGTAAGAGGTGGATTAATAAAAGCTTATGCTAAGAAAAAAAATATAAAATGGGAAGAGTTAAGAGGAGAAGAGATATTTGAATTCTCTAAAAACGGAGATAAAATTGCAACAGAGGTAATTGAAGAGTTCTATACATCTTTAGCTTATTCGATTTATAACTTAGCTGTTAGTTTAAATCCTGAAAAAATACTTATAGGTGGAGAGATAACAAAAAGAGAAGACTTTATAGAAATTATAGAGAAAAAAGTAGAGAATATAAAAAAGGATGTTTGTCCTTTAGAAATGCCTAAATTAGAAAGATGTAGATTTTTAAATGATTCTGGGAAAATAGGTGCAGTGTATCATTTTATTTTAAGTGAAAAAGAAAGAAAAAATTAGGAGGAAAATATGAGTTTATTTGATAAGTTTAATGTATTTTTAGAAGAAAAATTTATGCCAATAGCTGGAAAAATAGGTGGGCAAAAACATTTACAAGCAATAAGAGATGGATTAATTTTATCTATGCCTTTAACAATAGCAGGATCAATATTTATGATATTAGCATTTTTACCGATATCAGGATATTATGATTTTATGGTTGGAATATTTGGTGAAACTTGGATGAGTAAAGTTTTATATCCTGTTAGAGCTACATTTGATATAATGTCTATATTTGGATGTATAGGAATAGCTTATAGATTGGCAGAAAAAAATAAAGTAGATTGCTTATCTTCAATTGCTCTAGCTTTGATGACATTTATGATATTAACACCTTATAAAGTTTCATTTATGAATGCAACAGTTGAAGCAATACCATTAGTTTATACAGGAAGTGCAGGACTATTTGGTGCAATAATTTCATCTCTTATTTCTGTAGAAATTTACACATGGTTTATAAGAAAAAATATAGTTATAAAGATGCCAGAAAATGTGCCACCAGCAGTAGCAAGATCATTTGTTGCATTAATTCCTACTTTAGCCTTAATGGTAGGAACTTTAATAATACGTTTAATATTAGAAAATACTAATTTCCAAAATGTACATGAATTATTGAAAGTTATTTTAACTACTCCATTAAAAATATTAGTAGGAAGTTGGTGGGGATTAGCTATAATAGTTGCTATAATTCAACTTTTCTGGATAGCAGGATTACATGGGTCTACAATTATTTTGGGGACAATAGGACCAGTATTAGGATTACTAGGGGATCAAAATAGACTTGCTTATGAAGCAGGGAAAGAGATACCAAATGTTTTAGGAGGACCATTTTTTGATTTATTTATAAGCCTTGGAGGAGGGGGAGGAACATTTGCATTAGCATTTTTATTAGCTTTTGTTTCTAAAAGTAAACAACTTAAAGAAGTTGGAAGAATCTCTGTTGGTGCAGCATGTTTTAATATAAATGAGCCAATTATATTTGGATTACCTATTGTTATGAATCCTTATTTAATAATTCCATTTTTAGTAACTCCTATTTTAACAGGACTTATAGGATACTTTAGTATAGCAATTGGAATTTTACCAAAATTACCAGGAATTTCAATTCCGTGGACAACACCACCTTTAATAAGTGGATATTTAGCTTCAATAGGATCATTTAGATATGTTATTTTACAAATTATTTTAATTATTATAGGAATGATAATTTATTTACCATTTTTTAAAGCTTTTGATAATAAGATACTAGAAGATGAAAAAGCTTACGAAGAAAATAATTGATAAAAATTAGGAGTGATATTATGAGTTTTCCAAAAAATTTTTTATGGGGAAGTGCTTCTGCTGCTTATCAAGTAGAAGGGGCTTATAATTTAGACGGAAAAGGAATGTCTAATTGGGATAAATTTGTAAGAATACCAGGAAAGACATTTAAAGCTACAACTGGGGATATAGCAGTAGATCATTATCATAGATATAAAGAAGACATAGCTTTAATGGCAGAGATGGGATTGAAAACATATAGATTTTCTATTGCTTGGACAAGAATATTTCCAAATGGAAGCGGTGAGATAAATCAAAAAGGAATAGAATTTTATCAAAATATAATAGATGAATGTTTGAAATATAATATTGAACCAATGGTAACGATATTTCATTGGGATTTACCACAAGCTTTAGTTGATAAGTATAATGGTTGGGAAAATGAGCAAATAGTAGAAGATTTTGTTAATTACGCAAAGGCATTATTTAAAGTCTTTGGAAAAAGTGTTAAATATTGGATAACTTTAAATGAACAAAATATATTTACATCATTAGGATGGTTAACTGCTCAACATCCACCTGGAAAATTTGATGATCAAAAAATGTTTTACCAAGTAAATCATCATGCTTTTTTAGCACATGCAAAAACAGTATTAGCTTATCGTGAAATGGGATTTGATGGGAAAATAGGAGCAAGTTTTGCATATACTCCTAGTTATGCTTTAGATTGTAATCCTATGAATGCAATGTCAAAGTTAAATTTTGATGATTTGAAAAATTATTGGTGGTTAGATGTATATGCTTATGGTGAATATCCAATAGCTGCTATGAAGTATTTAGAAAAATTAGGAGTAGCTCCTGAGATAAAAGATGAAGATAGAGAGATATTAAAAAAAGCAGCAAAAGAGATAGATTTTATGGGAGTTAATTATTATCAAACTTGTGTGTGTGAATATAATCCAGTAGATGGGGCAACACCTTATGGAATAATGAATAACACAGGAAAAAAAGGTTCAGCACAAGTGACAGGAACACCAGGATTATTTAAAAATCCACAAAATCCTTATTTAAAAACAACTGATTGGGATTGGACAATAGATCCTATGGGTCTTAAATATTTATGTAGAGAGATTACAAGTAGATATAGATTACCTATTGTAATTTCAGAAAATGGATTAGGAGCCTTTGATAAATTAGAAAACGGTAAAATTCATGATATTTATAGAATAGAGTACATTAGAGAGCATTTAAAAGCTTTAAGTGAAGCTATAGAAGAAGGATGTACTGTACTTGCTTATTGTACTTGGTCATTTACAGATTTATTGAGTTGGTTAAATGGATATCAAAAAAGATATGGTTTTATCTATGTAGATAGAGATGAGGAAAAAGGATCATTAGATAGATATAAAAAGGATAGTTATTATTGGTATAAAGAAGTTATAGCTAATAATGGAGATAATTTATAAAAATAAGTAAAAAAAGGAGAATAATTTTTGAGAGTATGAGATTTTTTCTGTAAATTTATACTTTCTATGATAAAATATTTTAAA
>OGMI01000406.1_pt1 | contig 21430 bp, 16 predicted proteins | sample 1573201 | NCBI WGS metagenome assembly OGMI01 (sample SAMEA2582012, study PRJEB24529) | metagenome | biome: Human gut stool | place: China | collected 2011
CTCTGATGCTTGCCTTACTCCACGGAGCAGCCTTTTCAAAGTCACCAATGAACATTTCATATAAACGCATTGTATCTGCACCGTATTCGTCAACGATTTCATCGGGATTTACGACATTACCTCTTGATTTACTCATCTTCTCGCCGTTTTCACCGAGAATCATACCGTGTGAAGTACGCTTAGCGTATGGTTCCGGAGTAGGAACAACACCGATATCATAGAGAAACTTATGCCAGAAACGGCTGTAAAGAAGGTGGAGAGTTGTATGCTCCATACCGCCGTTGTACCAATCAACAGGTGACCAGTAGTTAAGAGCCTCTTTTGATGCAATGGCATTTTTATTGTGCGGGTCCATATATCTGAGATAGTACCATGATGAACCTGCCCACTGAGGCATTGTATCGGTTTCTCTCTTAGCCTTACCGCCGCAGCAAGGACAGGTTGTGTTAATCCAGTCTGTCATCTTGGCAAGCGGTGATTCTCCGTTATCAGTCGGTTCATATGACTCAACCATAGGCAGTCTGAGCGGAAGATCTTTTTCATCAATCGGAACATAGCCGCACTTCTCACAATATACCATCGGAATAGGCTCGCCCCAATAACGCTGACGGGAGAATACCCAGTCACGGAGTTTGTAGTTAACCTTTGAATGACCCTTGCCCTCACTTGTGAGCCAGTCAATAATTTTCTTCTTTGCTTCATCAACAGTAAGGCCGTCAAGCATGCCCGAGTTAACCATAATACCCTTGGCACAATCTGTGTAAGCCTCTTCCTGAACATTGCCGCCTTTAACAACTTCAATAATAGGAAGGTCGAATTTTTTTGCAAATTCCCAGTCACGGGTATCGTGAGCAGGAACAGCCATAATAGCACCTGTACCGTATGATACAAGAACATAGTCAGAAATAAAGATTGGGATTTCCTTATTGTTTACAGGGTTTATAGCATTAACACCGTCAATTCTGACGCCTGTCTTTTCTTTAGCTACCTCTGTTCTTTCAAAGTCAGACTTACGAGCGGCAGCCTCCTGATACTTCTTGATTTCGTCCATATTAGAAATCTTGTCAGCCCACTTTTCAATCATTGGGTGTTCAGGAGAAATTACCATGTATGTAGCACCGTAAAGTGTATCGGCACGAGTTGTATAAATTGTAAGTGTGTCGCCTGTTGTAGTTGTAAAATCAACCTCCGCACCCTTACTTCTGCCGATCCAGTTCTTCTGCTGTGCTTTTACTCTGTCAGGATAATTTACAAGGTCAAGGTCATTGATAAGTCTGTCTGCATATTCTGTGATTTTAAGCATCCACTGTGACTTAACCTTGTGAACGACTTCACTTCCGCAACGCTCGCAAACGCCGTTTACAACTTCTTCGTTTGCAAGAACGCATTTGCATGAAGTACACCAGTTTACATTCATCTCCTTTTTATAAGCAAGACCGTGCTTATAGAGCTGAATAAAAATCCACTGAGTCCACTTGTAGTATTCGGGATCTGTTGTATTGATTTCTCTGCTCCAGTCAAAAGAAATACCGAGTGACTGAATCTGCTTTTTAAAACGGGCAATATTCTTCTTTGTTACAATTTCAGGGTGAATGTGATTCTTGATCGCATAGTTCTCGGTAGGAAGACCGAAAGCGTCCCAACCGATAGGATAAAGAACATTGTAACCCTCAAGTCTGCGTTTTCTTGCAACTGTATCAAGTGCTGTGTACGGACGGGGATGACCTACATGAAGGCCCTGTCCAGACGGATACGGGAACTCGATAAGAGCATAAAACTTTTCTTTTTCTGTGTCATCACTTGCATGGAACACACCTTTATCTTCCCAGATTTTTTGCCATTTCTCTTCTACGGCTTTATGATTGTATTTCAAAGTAACCCCTCCTGCAATTAATCAACGATACCTGTCAGGTCAACGCTTTCGCCGTCCTGCCAAAGTCTTTCAAGGTCATAAAAATCACGGGCCTCATCATCAAACACATTGACAATAACATCAATGTAGTCAAGAAGAATCCATGAATTTGATCTGTAACCTTCTATATGACTTACCGAAATTCCTGCCTGATCAAGCTTGTATTCAACCTCATCGGCAAGCGCCTTGACATGGGTTGAGCTTGTACCTGTTGCAATTACCATATAGTCGGCAAGAACAGAAACATCGGCAATTTTTATAATCTGAATATCAAGTCCCTTTTTTGAACTCAGGGCTTTTGCTGCAAGTATTGCTTCATCGTAAGAACTCATTTGTTTTTTCCTTTCGTTTGGGATATTTGCAGAACAATTTCATTATAGCAGGCAACTTCATCGGGATGAATCGCAAGCTGTCTTTTAGAAAGATCCTTGAATGTAAACTGATAGCCGTAAAGCATAGCCTCCTCAAGGCTCTTTTTAGATTTTTTTCTCATTGTTGCCACACCGCTGTATGTACGCTCCTCGGAAGTAAAATCAGCGGTAAAAATAACTTTTTCCAAAAGACTCATTCCCGCTCGTCCTGTTGTGTGATACCTTATTGCGTTGAGTATATCTTCATCGTCAATGCCAAGCTCATCACGGACAACAATGCTTCCGCTCATTCCGTGCCAAAGCTTTGGTGCATGAAGTTGAACATTGTCTAAAATTATACCACTGTCAATAATAATTTGCAACTGCTGTTCCTTTGGCATTTCTTTGGTTATATCATGCAAAATACCGGCAATCTCAGCCTTATTTTCATCAGCACCATAATGTTTTGCGAGCTTTTTAGCCTCTTTCGCAACATTTACACTGTGACTAAATCTGTAATCGCCCATTCTTTCACGGATTATTTTTTTGTAATCAGAGATATTCAAAACACTCACTTCCGATATAAATTATTTTTTATAATATAATCGTAAACACTTTTATCAAGCATACCGCTTATCAAATCAAATTCATCAAGGTTATCCCTTATGAATGTTGACGATACGCTTATTACGGGATTTGGCAAAATAACTGCATCTGCTCCCATAGGTTTCAGAACATTCTTGTAGAATTTTTCAAGTTCAGACTTATTTTCATCATCACGGGGAATTGTTATTATTGACGATTTTTCAAATATAATTTTGGGATTTTTCCACCTATCCAGAGTAAGAAACATATCTGCACCCATTATTGTATATAAGTGATCATCAGGATAAATTTCTTTTAGCTGTGTAACAGTTTCGTAGGTGTAGCTTTTTCCCTGTCTTTTAATTTCGATATCGGACACAGAAAAGTTTTTCTTTCCCTTGCACGCAAGTTCACACATATTAAGGCGATCGTTTTCGCTTGCAAGATTCTTGCTTATTTTGTGCGGCGGAACAGCCGTAGGTATCATAATAATACGATCAAGTCCAACGCTGTCCATACAATACTCGGCAAGCATTATGTGTCCTTTGTGAACAGGATTAAAAGTTCCGCCGAAAACACCTGTTTTCATAATTACTTCTTTGCCTTTGGAAGCTCGATAACAGGCTCATCATCGTTTCTTCTGTAAAGCACAAATTTTGAACCGATTACCTGAACAACATCCGCAGAACATTTTTCTGCGATAGCTTCGGCAGCTTCTCTTGATGAATATGCACTGTTTTCAAGAACCTTACCTTTTATAATTTCTCTTGCCGTAAGAGCATCGTCTGCCTGTTTGATGATATTATCCGTAATTTCACCCTTGCCGACAATAAGAATTGTATCAATACGATTTGCAAGTCCTCTGAGAAATGCTCTCTGTTTGCTGTTCAACATATATTAATTCCTTTCAAATCAGTTGTTTTTGAAATAGTTTTCAAGTTTAGCTTTAAGTTCTGTCAAAGCCTTTCCTCGATGACTTACGGCATCCTTTTCTTCGGCTGAAAGCTCTGCAAAACTCTTGTCGCCAAACATAAAAATCGGATCATAGCCAAATCCGTCTTTGCCGATTGGTTCATAACCGATTTTACCTTCACAAATACCCTCGGCTGTTATCTTTGAACCGTCGGGAAGAATGCAACAGATTGAAGAAGTGAAGTGAGCAGAACGCTTGTCATCATCGACATTTTTCATCTCATCAAGAAGTTTAATGTATCTTTCTTCATCTGTCAAGCCTTCACCGCCATAGCGAGCCGTGTAAACGCCGGGTCTGCCGTCAAGAGCGTCAACACACAAACCCGAATCATCGGCAACAGCCGGAAGTCCCGTTTTTAAATAAGCCGCATTAGCTTTGAGAAAAGCGTTTTCGGCAAAAGTAGTTCCGTTCTCCTCTACATCATCAAGAGTTATTCCCTCTTCTTTCGGAGTAACCGCATTGATTCCGAGCGGATTAAGTATTCTTTCAAGCTCGACAAGTTTCTTTTTATTATTGCTCGCAATTATAAACTTCATATTCATCATTCCTTAATGCTGAAAAGTGCGTCTGCAAAAGCATCCGGATTAAACGGCTGTAAATCGTCAATTTGCTCGCCTACACCGATATATTTAACAGGGATTCCAAGACCGTCCTTAATTGCAAGAACCACACCGCCTTTTGCAGTGCCGTCAAGCTTTGTAAGAACAATGCCCGTAATTCCGGTTGCCTGTCTGAACTGCTCAGCCTGATTAACCGCATTCTGACCTGTTGTCGCATCAAGAACAAGAAGCTTTTCTTTTGACGCATCCGGAAGCTCACGGTCAATTACACGGTTGATTTTTGCAAGCTCATCCATAAGGTGCTTTTTGTTATGAAGTCTGCCCGCAGTATCACAGATTATTACATCTGCATGTCTTGCCTTTGCGGCTGAAATTGCATCATAAATTACAGCAGCAGGATCACTGCCTTCTTTCTGCTTAATAATTTCGCACTTGCTTCTGTCTGCCCAGATTTCAAGCTGTTCAATTGCGGCAGCTCTGAATGTATCGGCTGCGGCAAGAATAACTTTTTTACCCTCTTTTGAAAGTGCATTTGCAAGCTTACCGATTGTAGTTGTTTTTCCTACACCGTTCACTCCGATTACAAGAATAATTGACGGAGATGTTGCAAGATCAAGTTCTTCACCGCCTCTGAGCATATCGGCAATAATTTCTTTGAGAAGCGAAGTAATTTCAGACGGATCTTTTATACCTTCCTTTTTTACTCTTTCCCTGAGTTCTTTACAAATCTTTTCGGCTGTCGGAACACCTACATCGCCCATAACGAGCAATTCTTCAAGTTCTTCAAAAAGCTCATCGTCAATTTTTGTAAAAGATTTGAGCATTGAGTCAATCTGACCTACAACCGCATCACGAGTTTTTTTCAGTCCCTCTTTAATCTTTTTGAAAAATCCCATATTATCACTGTCCTTATAATTACTTTGAATCTATACCGAGTTTTTCCGCAACTTCAGTTGAACGAAGTTCGAGTAATTTTGAAATGCCCTCATCCTGCATTGTAACACCGTAAAGCACATCGGCTTCTTCCATTGTACCACGGCGATGCGTAATGAGAATAAACTGTGTATTATCTGTCATTCTGCGAAGATATGCGGCAAAACGATAAACATTTACATCATCAAGAGCCGCCTCTATCTCGTCCATTACGCAGAACGGAGCAGGTCTTACTTTCATTATAGCAAAATAAAGTGCAATTGCAACAAGCGCTTTTTCACCGCCTGACAACGCCTCCAGATTTATAACAATCTTACCCGGCGGATGAACAAGAATATCAATTCCGCTTGTCAGAATATTTTCCGGATCCGCAAGCGAAAGTGATGCTGTACCGCCGCCGAAAAGTTCTTTGAAGGTGTAGGTAAAGTTCTTATTAATCTGATCAAAGCTCTCGACAAACACTTCCTTCATCTGCTTTGTGAGGTCAGTAATAAGCTTTTCAATCTCTTTCTTTGACTTTTCAACATCATTTACCTGTGCGTTCATAAATTCATATCTTTCGGAAACTTCTTTGTACTCTTCAATAGCGGATACATTTACATTTCCCAAAGACCTGATTTTTTGTTTAAGCTCGTTAAGTCGCCTCTGTGCCTGTTTTGAGTCATCAATTTCAACAGCACAATTTTCTGCCTCTCGTCTTGTCAGTTCATATTCTTCCCAAAGCTTTGAGATGATATCATCATATTGCTTCTGAATGTTGATTTTTCTCTCTTCAAGTCTGGCAAGCTCTCTGCCCGAGGTTTCACGCTCTGATGTTTTATCACGCTCAATCGTTCTGATTTCGGCACTGCGTTTTTCAAGCTGTTCTCTGTCGGCATTGATTTTTTCAATAGCTTTTGAGCGTTCATTCTGATTGGCAATCAACTCTTCAATTTCTGCATTTGTAGAATTTATAAGCTCTGTCTTTTCAAGAATAACACTTTTGATTCTCTCAATCTCTTGATTTAGTTCAGCTTTTCTTTCAAGGTTTTCATTGCCTGTTGATTTTGCAAAAACAATATCCGAATTAAGAGCGTCGATATCCTTTTGCGAAGAAACAATTTCAAGTCGCAAATTCTGCAACTGCAAAGAAATTTCTTCACGCTTTTTGGTGAGTTCTGCCCTACTGCCTGTAAGATTATTTACTTTTTCTTCGGCAGCAAGGATTTTCTTATTGAGTTCAACAAGGAGCTGCTTTGCGGAATTTTTATCTTTTTCAAGAATTTCAATTCTCCGACGACAATTTGTAATTTCATTCATTGAATTTTCAACAGAAGCACCTGCATTGGCAAGTTCATTGTCACAAGCTCTCTTTTCAGCCTCGAGTCTTACAAGGTCTTGTCGAAGATTTGAAAGATCTGCTCTTGAACCGAGAAGCTGAGCCTCAAACGCCGAATATTCACGAGAAATTTCAATACTTCTGTTTTCGGCATCTTTTGACTTCTGTTCAAGGACTGCAGTCTGCTTTTTAAGTGTTTCAATCTCATTTGCTCTGCTGAGAAGTCCTGTGTTTCTGTTAAGCGAACCGCCTGTGAGTGAACCGCCGGCATTAACAACCTGACCGTCAAGAGTTACAATTTTAAATCTGTAAGAATATTTCTTAGCAATTGTTGTTGCGCAGTTCAAATCCTCTGCAATCACAATTTTGCCGAGTAAGGAATAGAGAATTCCGTTGTATTTATTATCGCATGAACAAAGATTTGCGGCAACCCCTACAAATCCGTAGCAATCTTCAAGACCGTTTTCACGGAGTTCTCTCGGCTTGATTGTGTTAAGCGGAAGAAATGTTGCACGACCGCCGTCAACGGATTTAAGATATCTAATTGCCCGCTTTGCATCCTCATCGGTTTCAGTTACAATATTCTGCATAGCCGAACCGAGAGCAGTTTCAATTGCAACTCCGTATTCTTTCGGAACTGAAATTACTCGTGAAACAGGGCCGCATATTCCGTGAACCTTGCCGTGACTTTGAGCATTGACAACTGTTTTTACGCTCTTTGAAAATCCCTCAAGATTACGCTCAAGATTTTCAAGGAATGAAATTTTTCTCATATGCTCCTTGACATCAAGCATAAGTTTGTTACTTTCTTCACGGAGTTCGTCTTTTTTCTTTTCTTTTGAAGACAGTTTAAGCTGTAAACCGTCTATTGTATTTTTCAGCGATTCAATTTTTTCTTCTGCAACACCGATTTTGTTATCATAATCTTTTGAAATATCGGCAAGTTCTTCAGACTGCGTTTTCTTTTCGTCATTAGATGAAATTAAAGATTCTATTCTTGAATTAAGTTCCGATACCGTGCTTTCGGCAGTCATCTCGGTAACTCTTGCATCAGCCGACTTTGAAGTAAGAACAGAAAGTTCGGCAGTAATTTCCTGCAAAACATCACTGCTTTTACCCGAGGTCGTATTAATTTCGTTAAGCTGTTCCGAAAGCTCACTGTACTTTTTCTTTTTAGCGATTATATCAGCGTCAAGTTCCGAAATTTCTTTTTCCTTATCGGCAATTCTTTTTACAAGTTCATCCGCATTGACATCAAACTGTGCAATGTCATTTTTTATTCTGTCAATATTCTCATTGTTATGCAGAATATCATTCTCTGCAACAGACACAAGAGAACGCTTCTCTGAAATCTGCGATTCAATATCCGTGATTTCGGTTCTAATATTTTCTATTTTAGAAGAATACTCACCGTTTCTTATGTAAATTTCTTCACTTTCGGTCTGAATTTGTTCAAGTGCGGTTTCAGCGTCATCATATTGAGATTTTGCAATTGAAATTTTCTCATCCTGAACCTTTAATTCATTTTGTGAACGGTCAAGAGTTAAAAGCCAGAGTGCAATTTCAAGACCTCTTTTTTCTTCGGAATATTCAAGAAATTTTTGAGCTTTTTCAGACTGCTTTTCAAGAGGACCGACTCTTTCTTCAAGTTCGGTTACAATATCACGAAGTCTTAAAAGGTTGTCCTCCGTACTTTTTAGCTTTCTCTCAGCGTCAATTTTTCTGTATCTGTAGCGAGAAATACCCGCGGCTTCTTCAAAAATCTCTCGTCTGTCCTCACCTTTTGATGAAACAATGCTGTCAATCTTACCCTGCCCGATCATTGAATAACCGTCACGACCAAGGCCTGTGTCCATAAAGAGTTCGTTGATGTCTTTAAGACGAACAGCCGCTTTATTGATAAGATATTCGCTTTCGCCGCTTCTATAGTATCTTCTTGTAACGGCTATGTCATCACCGTTAAAATCAAGAGCACGGTCTTTGTTGTCAATATTCAGAGTAACTTCGGCATAGCCCTGTCTTTTACGCTTATCTGTTCCGTTAAAGACAACATCTTCCATTTTGGCACAACGAAGGCTCTTCGGTGACTGTTCACCGAGAACCCAGCGGATAGCATCACTGATGTTACTTTTGCCTGAACCGTTAGGACCGACAACCGAGGTAATTCCCTGTTCAAAAGATAATTTAGTTTTATCGGGAAAGGTCTTGAAACCTTGAATTTCCAAAGACTTTAATCGCATCAGCAAGCTCCTATTTTAAATATAATTCATATTTCTGCAAAGTATCGTCAAAACAAACCGTAAAATTATATCCGAGTTCATTCAATTTGTTTACATTACTTCTCTTTTGTCCGAGAAATTTTGACAAAGATTTAGAATTGATAACAACTGTTTTAATTTCATTCAAATCGGGAAAATCTTTTGCTTTTTCGATAAACTTATCGTAAAAAAGCTTATTTTCGCACAATTCCTTAAAAGCCGGGTGATAGTTGTCACCGTAACTGTTATTTACAAGGCTGTCGGAATAATGAAGTCCGAGCCTGATAATTTTTATATTGTTCTTTTCAAAAAGTTCAATCAGATTTGAACAAAGGTTGACGGACTTTTCAAGACTATACGGTGTGTATTCTCCGTTAAGGTAAAGTTCGGCAAGCTTTGTATCTTTCATAATGACCGTAGGATAGATTCTTACGGTATCGGGATTAATTTTCACAAATGTTTCGGCTGTGTATAAATCCTTTTGAATATCTGATTTATACAGTCCCGTCATCATCTGCAAGCCAAGTGAAAAGCCGTAACTTTTAATAAGCTCTGAGGATTTGAAAACACTTTCAGCGCTATGTCCTCTGTCATTTGCAAGAAGTACATCGTCTGACATAGATTGCGCACCAAGTTCAATTGATGTCACACCATAGCTTTTCAAAATATCAAGAATTTCTTTATCAATATAGTCGGGACGGGTAGAAATTCTTATTCCGCAAAATTTATCTCTGAACTTTTTAGTTGCATCAAGGAGAGATAACATATAGGTTCTGTCAATAGCTGTAAAACTTCCGCCGAAAAATGCAATTTCTGCATTTTTGGTGCGTTCGCCCAAATCAGAAGCCGCTTTATCAAGTGTCTGTTCAACATCAAGGGGAGTCGGCTGATATGCCTGACCTGTTATCTTATTTTGATTGCAAAAGCTGCACATATGCGGACACCCGTTGTGCGGAATAAAAATTGATACATTACTGTGTTTAATAACCCATCAGCTCCAAAGCTTCTCTGGCGGCCTGTTGTTCCGCTTCTTTCTTACTTCTTCCGCCGCCTTTGCCGATTACATTACTGTTGAGATGAACTTCAACAACAAAGTGTTTGTTGTGGTCAGGACCGCTTTCACCCACGAGAACATATTCAAGCTGTTCACCGGGATTCTTCTGGATAATCTCCTGCAAGGCGGTTTTATAATCATTAAGTTTCTTCTTCTTTGAGTTCTTGATTGCAGGAATTACAAAATTAAGAATATGTTTCGACGCAGGATCAATACCACCGTCAATATAAATTGCTGCAATCAAAGCCTCAAAGGCATCCGAAAGAATTGACGGACGTTCTGCACCGCCGTTGTTTCTTTCGCCTTTACTTAACACAAGGTACTTTCCGAGTTCAATCTGCTTTGCAAATTCAAAAAGAGTTTTCTCGCAGACAAGTGACGCTCTGAGCTTTGTCAATTCGCCTTCGGGAAGTTCGGGACAATGCTTGAAAATATAATCGGAAACAACAATTGAAAGTACCGCATCACCGAGAAATTCAAGTCTTTCATTATATTTTATGTGTTTAGCCTTATGTTCATTTGCATAAGAAGAATGAGTAAGTGCCTCTGTAAGCAAATCTGTATTTTTGAATGTATAGCCGATTCTCTTTTGTAAATCTTCCATTATAAAACTCCTAAAGCAACAATATTTGCAAAAATTAAAGTGATGAAGAGATCGCTTCAATAGCGTTTGCTTTTACATATTCAACAGAAAGTCTGATAGCATTCTTAACTGTAACAGCCTTGGCACTTCCGTGTGCTTTAAACACCGGCTTTGATGCGCCGAGAATAGGCGCACCGCCGTATCTGTTGTAATCAAAATGCGTTTTCATATTTTTAAGGTCCTTCATAACAAGACCTGCTGCAAGTTTACCCTTGACGCTGCCCATAAACATATTTTTAATCTGATTCATCATTACAAGAGCAACGCCCTCATATGTTTTGAGAATCAAATTACCTGTAAAGCCGTCACAAACTACGACATCACACACTCCGTTCGGAATATCCCTGCCTTCTACATTTCCGATGAAATTCAATTTGCTGTTCTGAAGAAGTTCATGCGTATTTCTGTAAAGTTCTGTTCCCTTGTGTTCTTCTGCGCCGACATTGGCAAGTCCGACACGGGGGTTTTTGATACCCATAACCTTTTCCATATATATTGAACCCATAACAGCAAACTGATACAGCATTTCAGGACGACACTCAACATTTGCACCGCCGTCCATAAGCATAAAGAATCCGCTTTCAGACGGCATAACAGGAGCAAATGCAGGGCGTTTAATCCCCTTGATTCTTTTTATTGCAAGAGTTGCACCGACACACAATGCACCGCTGTTTCCTGCACTGACAAATGCATCGCCCTTGCCCTCGTTAAGCAAGCGAAGACCTACAGCCATAGAGCTGTCCTTTTTTTCTTTAAGAACGGACTCAGCAGAATCTTCCATTGTGATTTTCTGTGTACAATGACAAATATCAATATTATTCATTGAAAGTGAATTTTCCGAAAATACATTTTTAATTTTGGTTTCATCACCGGTCAAAGTTACATTTATGTTATATTCGGCAACTGCCTCAACACAGCCTTTGATAATTTCCAACGGAGCGTTATCACCGCCGAATGCGTCAACAATTATGTTCATTCCATTCACCTTAAATATCCTTTAAATAATTATCCAAACTTTTCAACGCTCTTGCAGAATAAACTGCACCACGCTCTTTTTTATCCCTCGGGCGGTTTTCAAGCTCCGGCAAAACTCCGAAGTTTGCACCCATTGGCTGAAACTTTTTAACCGACGAATCAGAGATGTATGCCGAAAGTGCGCCAATCATTGTATCATTTGGTAATGTAATTGTGCTTTTCCCCTCAGCAACTCGACAAGCATTTATACCTGCCATAATTCCCGAAGCTGCGGATTCCATGTATCCTTCAACACCTGTAATCTGACCGGCAAAAAAAAGACTATGATTGTCCTTAACAGAAAAATCGCTGTTAAGTATTCTCGGCGAATCAAGAAAAGTATTTCTGTGCATAACACCACAACGAACAAAGTCCGCATTATGAAGTGCAGGAATAAGCGAAAACACTCTCTTTTGTTCGGGGAATTTAAGATTAGTCTGAAATCCTACAAGATTGTACATATTGCCGGCTTTGTTTTCTTTTCTGAGCTGAAGAACCGCCCAAGGTCTGTGACCTGTTTTGGGATTCACAAGACCGACAGGTTTCATAGGTCCAAAGCGAAGTGTTCCCTCGCCTCTTTGCGCCATTACCTCAACAGGCATACAACCCTCATACACTTTCGGATTGCTGACATCGCAATCATGCAAAGGCGCTCTTTCTGCCGATATGAGTGCATTGTAGAAGGTTTCATATTCCTCCTTGTTCATCGGACAGTTGATATAATCGTCACCGTCGCCCTTATCGTATCTTGATGCACAAAAAGCGTACTCCATGTCAATACTTTCAGCGGTAACAATAGGAGCGGCGGCATCAAAAAACGAAAGTGAGGAACCGAACATTCCCCTTATATATTCGGCAAGCGGTTCAGAAGTAAGCGGTCCGCTTGCCACAACCGTGATTTCATCTTTCGGAATTTCACAAACTTCTTCTTCGTAAACCTCAATAAGCTCACAGCTCTTTACGCCTTCCGTCGCAAGAGAAGAAAAAATATCTCTGTCAACGGCAAGTGCTCCGCCTGCAGGGACTTTGCAGGCATCTGCACACTTCATAAGGAAAGAATCGAGTCTGCGCATTTCTTCTTTCAAAAGCCCTGCGGCGCTTTCAACACGCATAGCTTTAAGAGAATTTGAACAAACAAGTTCAGCGTATTTCTCAGTATGATGAGCAGGCGTTTTTTTATTCGGTTTCATTTCATAAAGATGCACTTTTATTCCGTGAGAGGCAATCTGCATTGCCGCCTCACAACCTGCAAGTCCTGCACCGATTACATTAATATGCATTTATTTATCATCCGTATCTGCTGTTTTAGTATAGCCGCATCCCTCTGTTGCACAGAACAATGTCGGCTTTTTGCCTTTTTTCTTGAAGAGAATTCCTCCGCACTGCGGACACTTCTCGTTTGTTGGCTCATTCCAACTTACAAAATCACACTTGGGATAGTTGGAGCAGCCGTAAAAAATTCTTTTTGTCTTGGTACGCTTGATAATGACATCGCCGCCGCACTTCGGACACTTAACACCCGTTTTTTCTACATACTTAATGATGTTTTTACATTCAGGGTATCCGGGGCAGGCAATAAATTTACCGTATCTGCCGACTTTGACAACCATCTGACGACCGCATTTGTCACAGATAATATCGGTTTCGTCTTCTTTTAAGTGAAGCTTTACGCCTTCCATATCTGCTTTTGCTTTTTTGAGAGTTTTATCAAAATCTCCGTAGAAATTGTCAAGCAAAGCATGCCACTCTTCTGTTCCTTTTTCAACCTTATCAAGGTCTTCCTCCATCTGATTTGTAAACTTTACATTTACGATCTTAGGAAAACGCTCTTTCATAAGATTGGTTGTAACCTCACCGAGTTCCGTAGGAACAAGGCTCTTGCCCTCACGCTTAACATATTCATGACTTGTAATTGTTGTAATTGTTGCGGCATAAGTTGACGGTCTGCCGATTCCGTATTCTTCAAGCGCTTTGATGAGTGACGCCTCCGTATATCTTGCAGGCGGCTGTGTAAAGTGCTGATTTTTCTTCAACTCTTTACATCTCACAATCATATCTTTTTCAAGCGGCGGAAGCTGTGTAGTCTTTTCTTCTTCAACATCCTTGCTTTCCACATAGAGTGTTGTAAAGCCTTCAAAATCGACTCTGTATCCCGACGCTTTAAATGTATAACCGTTGGCAACAATATCAGCCTGTGTTGTTTTCTGGATACAATCAGCCATTTGTGATGCAGTAAATCTGTTCCAAATGAGCTTATATAGCTTATACTGATCCGATGTAAGGCTTGCCTTTACGCTGTCGGGAGTAAGAGAGGGCATTGACGGTCTTATAGCTTCATGACCGTCCTGTGCATTACTTCTCGATTTAAAAAATCTTGGCTTTGGCGGAAGAAACTTTTCACCGTAAGAATTTTTTATGTATTCGGTTACTTCTTCAATTGCAACATTTGAAATTCTGAGTGAGTCTGTTCTCATATAAGTGATAAGACCGGTTGCACCCATACCTTCGATATCAACGCCTTCATAGAGTTCCTGAGCAACCTTCATTGTTCTTCTCGACTGGAAACCGAGTTTTCTCGATGCTTCCTGCTGAAGAGTTGATGTTATAAACGGAGGTGCAGGAGATTTCTTTCTTGTACCGTTCTTAACCTTCGTAATTACATACTCGGCATTTTGAAGATCAGCCTCAATTTTATCAGCCTGTTCACCGTTGGTAATCTTAATCTTACCGTTTTCATCGGAATATAAAGATGCAGAAAAAGATTTTCTGCTGCCCTTTGGGATGAACTTTGCGTCAATCGACCAGTATTCCTCAGGCTTGAACTTTCTGATTTCCTCTTCTCTGTCTACAATAATTCTTACAGCAACAGACTGAACTCGTCCTGCAGAAAGACCTCTTCTGATTTTCTGAGAAATAAACGGACTGAGTTTATAACCGACAAGTCTGTCAAGAATTCTTCTTGCCTGCTGAGCATTTACAAGGTCAATATTAATTGATCTCGGATTGCTCATACCGTTTGTAACACCGGATTTTGTAATTTCATTGAATTCCACACGATTAGTTTCATCTGTGGGTAAACCGAGAATATAGGCAAGATGCCAAGAAATTGCCTCTCCCTCACGGTCAGGGTCGGTTGCTAAATAAATATGCTCGCTTTTTTCAGCGGCTGATTTTAAATCATCAACAAGTTTTTCTTTTCCTTTTATAATTTCATACTTTGGAGCAAAGTTCTTTTTTATATCAACACTTAATCTTGATTTAGGCAAATCACGGACATGACCCATTGAGGCAACAACTTCGTAACCGCTACCAAGGTATTTTTTAATTGTTTTTGCCTTAGCAGGTGACTCAACAATTACTAAATCTGACATATGTTTTCACTGCCTTTCTGCCCTGTTATGTGTAAAAGGGCAACGGAATATCGGATAACGAATAAGAATATTCGGTAAATATTATTTTAAAATATAATTTCTTCCCTGTAATGCCGAAACAAGATCTTTCATTTCAAGCATCGTAAGTGCGGTAAGCACCTTAAACACAGGAATTTTCAAATCAGCTGAAATTTTATCTATATGAACAGGCTCATTACCGATGTATTCATATACATCCTGAGCTGTTTTTGGCAAATTTAAGTTTTCTTTATGAACAGGTTTTTGCACAACTGTTTCTGATTTTTCTGATACATACGGCACTGCGGTTTTAGCGGGCTGTTGATCATTTTGTTTATTAACATAAATTCTTGCAGGGGCTTGTTTTCTTATACCTTTAACAGGAAAATTTCCCGTATCAGCAAGAGAAATATTGTCAATATCAAATTCATCATCAGTGGTTGCATACAGACTGTCAAACTCGCAGAGTATGTCCATAAAATCGGTAACGGGTATTGCAAGACCTTCTTTAATGAGAGCGTTTGAACCTTCATTCTGAGGGCTGTTATTTCCGAGCAGAGCAAAAATTGTTTTGCCTTGTTCTGCGGCAAGATTTGCGGTAATAAGCGAACCGCTCTTCTTTCCCGCTTCCATAACAAGCAATCCGTCCGATAAAGCGGCTATAATCCTGTTTCGGGCAGGGAAATAGTAATTTCTCGGTGTTTCATCAGGCGGATACTCTGTAATGACAGCACCTCTTTTTGGAATTGTACTTCTAATGTCCGAATTTTCCCTGAGATATGAACAATTAAGTCCGCAACCTCTGACACAAATTGTAATTCCGTCCGTAGCAAGTGCGCCTCTGTGTGACGCACCGTCAACACCTAATGCGCCTCCGCTTACTATAATTGTTCCGTATTTTGACAGTGCATATGCAAAACGGTAGGAATTTTCTATTCCATACTTAGTTGCTCTGCGAGTACCGACAATACCGATTGAAAAAGTATTGTCAATATCAGGCATAACACCGTTTATATATATGAGAGCAGGAGGACATTCAATATTGTAAAGACATTTCGGAAACAATTCATCGTCAATGCATAATATCGAATAATTGCATTCAATACATCTGTCTACGATTTTCTTAGCGTCATCAAGACCGGTTGAAGCAAATCGTTCAAGGTCTTTTTGTGAAAAAATTCCGCAAAGACGCCACTCCGAAATACCACCGTAATAAAAGGCAGACACATCGGAATACATTTCGGATATTCTCTTTACCTTTGGATTATTATAGCCTATCGAAAGTGTAATCCAAATCCAGTAACAGGCATTACGCGAAATCATTTCATCATTTCCCACATTATTATTGACGCCGCAACGGCGGCATTAAGCGACTCGGCTCTTCCCTCCATAGGAATAGTAATTTTATGTTTACAGGCACTTATTGTTTCTTCTTTAAGACCGTTTCCTTCATTACCTACTGCAACAATGCAAGGTGAAACAAAGGGAGTCGTTGTAATCTTATCAGCCGACACCGATACGACCGCCGCATAAGATTCAAGTTCACTGTGTGCATTCAGATAACCTGAAATTGTATCCGACACAACAAACGGAAGTCTGAACACTGCCCCCATACTGCCTCTTACAACTTTAGGACTGTAAATATCGCAACAATCGGCAGAAAGAACGATACCGGTAACATTCAGGGCCTCAGCCGTTCTAAGAATTGTACCTAAATTGCCGGGATCCTGCAGATTATCGAGTGCCAAAAATTTGTCACCAGTCTTTATTTTATCAAAACAAGCAGTTTTGTCAAGTGCTTTTATTACACACAGAAATCCTTGAGGGGACTCTGTATCACACATCTGATTAAATATCTTATCAGATACAATGAATGTTTTGTCGGAATATTTTTGCAGTTTTAAAAAGTCATCCGCATATTTCTCACTGGCCTTTTCACTTGCGAAAAAGGTGTCAATATGTGCCTTACTGAGCATTGCATCCATACAAATGCGAACACCTTCTGCAATGAAGAGTCCTGATTCACGCCTATATTTTGCACTTTTTCTGAGCTTTACGGCATTTTTTATATTAGAATTATCTTTACTTGAAAGTATAGTCATAAAACCATCCAATTTTCTGTAAAAAACAATTGCGTTTGGGATAACCCAAACGCAATTACAAAGTAAGTTAAATTAAGCATTCTTAGCCTGTTCAACAAGTGAAGTAAAAGCAGCAGGGTCTGAAATTGCAATTTCAGAGAGCATCTTACGGTTAAGAGCAATGCCAGCCTTCTTCAAGCCGTTCATGAAAGTTGAATAATTTGTGCCGTTAGCCTTGCAGGCAGCCGAAATACGAGTAATCCAAAGACGACGGAAATCTCTCTTTCTCTGCTTACGACCGATATATGCATAATTGCCGGACTTCATAACAGCCTGTTTAGCCATTTTAAAGTGTCTTGATTTTGCACCCCAGTAACCCTTAGCAAGCTTTAATGTCTTTTTTCTTCTTTTGCGAGTCATCATCGCACCTTTTACTCGTGCCATTATATATTACCTCCGTTTATGTTAGTTAGTAGTCCTCAATAATTATTTGTAAGGAATAAGACGCTTGATCTGAGCTGTGTTTGTCTTATCTGCAGCAACAGTCTGACGAAGACCTCTTTTACGCTTTGTTGTCTTCTTGTTCAAGATGTGACTTTTGTTAGCGTGAGCACGGATAACCTTACCATTCTTAGAAAGTTTGAATCTCTTTTTGGCACCGCTGTGAGTTTTAATTTTAGGCATATTAGTATCCTCCTTAGCTTTAATTACTTATTAGTCTTTGGTGCAAGAAACATAAGCATATTTCTGCCTTCAAGCTTTGCAGGCTTTTCGACAACAGCTGTTTCACTGCAAGCATCAGCAAATCGTTTCATTGTTTCAAGACCGATTTCAGGGTGTCCCATTTCACGGCCTCTGAAACGAATTGAAACCTTAACCTTATCGCCGTGTTTGATAAACTTCAGAGCATTATTAAGCTTTGTATTAAAATCGTGTGTATCGATATTAAGAGAAAGCCTTACTTCCTTGATATCAACAACTCTCTGATTTTTTCTTGCTTCCTTTTCCCTTTTAGCCTGTTCAAAACGGTATTTTCCGTAATCCATAATTTTGCATACAGGAGGATTGCTCTGCGGAGCAATTTTAACCAAGTCAAGGTTCTTCTGTTCTGCCAAATCAAGTGCTTCTTTAGCTGACATAATGCCAAGCTGCTGACCATCAGAGCCGATAATTCTCAACTCTTTGTCACGGATTTCTTCGTTAATCTGAATTTCTTTCTTGCTGATGGGTAAACACCTCCAAAGTCTCATAAAAACAATAAATGCGGACAGAAACACTCCGTCCGCATAACAATACTAAAAAACTTCGGTATTGACCCGTGCAGACGGCACCCCACAGGTGAAAGCATCTCTGCTTTGCTTTATTTTACCTGACTATTATATTACATGTACATTTGTTTGTCAAGCGTTAATTTCGATAAAATAAAATTTATTTTTTTAACTTGCTATTGCAATTTGCGATATTTAAAATTTCTTAAAAATTAAAACTCGAAATTCGGTCAAACTGAATTTCGAGTTTTCTGCAAACCGAGAGCAGAGAAGTCATTCTCTGCTCCGATTATTATGCTTTGTACGCCAAAATAATTATTTAACCATGCTTGCAACTTCTGCGGCAAAGTCATCCTGACGCTTTTCAATGCCCTCGCCCTTTTCAAAGCGAACGAATCTCTTGATTTCGATAGAACCGCCAAGCTCCTTAGCAGTATTCTGTGTGTACTGCTTGATGTTGATCTTATTGTCCTTAACGAACTCCTGGTCAAGAAGGCAGTTCTCCTTGTAGAACTTACCAATCTTACCCATAACAATCTTGTCAGCAATCTGCTCCGGCTTACCTTCGTTGATTACCTGCTGACGCATAACTTCTTTCTCATGCTCGATGATTTCTGCAGGAACTTCACTCTCATTGAGGTAAGGAGTGTTAAGAGCTGCAATCTGCATTGCAACATCCTTGCCGTATGCAACAAACTCCGGCTTTGCAGCGAGGTCTGTATCAAAGTTAACGAGAACGCCAATCTTACCGCCTGCGTGTACATAAGCAACACAAGCACCTTCCATACGCTCAAAACGACGAATCTGGATATTCTCGCCAATTGTGAGAACCTTTTCCTGAAGCATTTCAGCGATTGTGCTCTGAACCTGTTGCCTTGAGTGTGAGGAGAGCCTCAACATCAGCAGGGTTCTGCTCGATAATTGTGTTAGCACAAGCCTTAACAAAATCCATAAATGAATCGTTCTTAGCAACAAAGTCTGTTTCAGCGTTAACTTCTACAACAACACCTACTGAGAGGTCATCGTTTGTGCAAGCGTATGCAACGCCTTCTGCTGCTATTCTGCCTGCCTTCTTAGCCTGCTTAGCAAGTCCCTGTTCTCTTAAAAAGTCAACTGCTTTATCCATATCACCGTCGGCATTTGTGAGTGCCTTTTTGCAATCCATCATGCCGCAGCCTGTTTTTTCTCTTAATGTCTTTACATCCTGAGCTGTAAATGCTGCCATTTTGAAAACATCCTTTCAAATAAATTTATATAAAACGGGGTTATAATCACAAATGATTATTCAGCTGTCTCTTCCTCAACAGCTGCAGCGCCCATGCGACCCTCTCTGCCTTCGATAACAGCGTTAGCCATTGCGCCTGCAATAAGCTTTACTGCACGAATAGCGTCATCGTTAGCGGGAATCACATGATCGATAACGTCAGGATCGCAGTTAGTGTCAACAGTAGCAACAATAGGAATATTCAGTTTGCGTGCTTCAAGCACAGCAATATTTTCTTTGCGGGGATCAACAATGAAGAGAGCACCCGGCAATTTTTTCATATCTTTGATACCGCCAAGATATTTAGTAAGTTTTTCCATCTCAAGACGAAGACCGATAACTTCTTTTTTCGGCAGTACGTCAAAAGTTCCGTCAGCTTCCATAGCTTCCAGCTTACGTAAACGGTTGATACGGGTGGATAGTTTTGAAGTTAGTCAGCATACCACCCAACCAACGTTCGTTTACATAGAACATGTTGCAGCGTAAAGCTTCTTCGCGCATAGCTTCTTGAGCTTGTTTTTTAGTACCAACGAACAAAATATTTTCGCCGCGGGCAGCAACATCGCGCAGGAAGTTGTAACATTCTTCAACTTTTTTAACGGTTTTCTGCAGGTCGATGATGTAGATGCCGTTTCTTTCAGTGAAGATGTACGGAGCCATCTTAGGGTTCCAGCGACGGGTTTGGTGACCGAAATGAACACCAGCTTCAAGTAATTGTTTCATGGAAATAATAGCCATTTTTATTTGCCTCCTGTTTTTTCCTCCGCAGAAATCGTCTCTAACCCTTACCGCAAGCGGACAGCGGGTGATCATTCTGCGTGTGTATTTTTACACCGTGTGATATTATACCATAGTTACGGCCTCTACACAAGCTTTTATTCATAATGATCAGCAAAATTTGTTTAATACTTTACACTTAACATGTATACAAAATATTTTAATAATTAAACTTGCCAGCTATATACAGATGTGTTAGATTTTATTTGTTTATTGTTTCTATATTTATTATGAAAGGTGGAATGACTTCCATGAGCTCCAACATCGATAAAATGATCTCTCCCTTTATTAAAGCCCTTCCGCCCTCCGGATTGGCAAAATTTTTAGAAATAACAGCCAACAATCCTAACATTGTACCACTCAGCGTAGGTGAACCTGATTTTGATATTCCAGCAAAAGTACGTGCAGCCTGTATCGACAGTCTGAATGCAGGGAAAAGCAACTATACCTCTACACTGGGAATGCTGGAACTGCGCGAAGCAATAGCTGCTGACACTTACAAAAACTATGGCGTGCAATACGACCCCAAAACTGAAATTATGGTGACTGTAGGTGTCAGCGAAGCATTAGACGTCGTTATCCGCACCATTATGGTCCCTGATGGCGAAATCATTATTCCCGAGCCCTGTTATGTTGCTAATAAAGCCTGCATCATTTTAGCAGGCGGAAAGCCGGTACCGGTAGAAACCAAACTGGAAAACGGCTTTGTTCCCACGGTCACAGATCTGGAAAAAGCAGTGACTGATAAAACTCGCGCTATCCTCCTTGGTTATCCCAACAATCCTACAGGTGCTATTATGAGCAAAGAGCAAATCAAGGCTATTGGCGACTGGGCTGTTAAACATGATATTATGATCATTTCTGATGAACTTTATGCTCACCTGACTTATGGCGGCAAAAAACATACTATGTTCACAGCTTTCCCTGAGTTCAAAGACCGCACAGTAGTTTTAAACGGCTTTTCAAAAGCTTATGCCATGACCGGCCTGCGGTTAGGTTATTTTACCGCTCCTGCAGCATTCGTCCAGGCGGCAAACCTGCTCCATCAAAA
>OGMI01000408.1_pt1 | contig 21373 bp, 18 predicted proteins | sample 1573201 | NCBI WGS metagenome assembly OGMI01 (sample SAMEA2582012, study PRJEB24529) | metagenome | biome: Human gut stool | place: China | collected 2011
CAACGACCCCGAGATTACAAATCACGTGCTCTGGCCAACTGAGCTAAAGAGGCTTATTTCTAAAACTTTGCAGCTCTTACCCTTCAAAGGGTTAAGCGGCTGCAAAGTTAGATATTTATTTTAATTCTCAAAAACTTTTAGCGATTTTTTTTTATTTACCGCGTAGTTTTTCTTTTGTTTTTGTCAATTGCTTAGACAGTGCATCCACGCACACATCTATCGCTTCTTCGAATGTATCGCTCACCTTCTCCGCAAAAAACTCTCCATTCATGGCCAAAACTTTAATTCCAGCCTCTTTATTCATAGCGGTTTCCGGTTTTACTACTTTTAATGACACCTCCACTTTGTTTATATCGTCGCAATACTTTTCTAATTTAGCCGTCTTCTTCTGGATAAAGTCCTGAAGTTTTTCAGACGCATCGAAATGAATAGCTTGAATTCTTACTTCCATAATTACCTCCTTTTTTTACGCTCTTGGATGAGCTTGTTCATACACTTTTTTAAGTTCTTCAAAAGTTGTATGCGTATAGATTTCCGTTGTTGTCAGGCTTTCATGTCCCAAAAGCTCTTTCACAGCCCCCAGCTCCGCCTGATTATTCAGCATCGAAGTAGCGAAACTATGCCTCAACACATGCGGACTTCTTTTCTTAAGCGTTACAACTTTTGACAGGTTCCGTTTCACTAAATTATACACCTTCATAGGATACAATCTCTTCCCGTCTTGCTTGACAAAAAAAGCTTTTTCCCTATCAGGTACAGCTTCATTCCTTACCTTAATATAATTAAGCAACGACAGCCTCAGTTCATCACCAAAAGGAATCAGTCTTTGCTTATTTCTCTTTCCTGTCACCTTAATGAGAGAAGCCGAGAAGTCAATATCCGCATCGTCCAATCCGATCAATTCCGAAAGTCTCATACCTGTAGCATAAAACATTTCGATTATCATTTTATCCAGGCAACCGGCAAACCCCTTTCCACAAGGAATTTCATCCAACAACCGATTCATATCTTCTTCCTTCACAAAGACCGGCAGAGGTTTCTTTTTCTTAGGTCCGACTACTTTAAATGTCGGATCCACCGCTACTATCTTCTTCCGCAAGAGATAACGATAAAATGAACGGAGAGAACTCAGTTTTCTATTTACCGAAGTAGAAGTATATCCACCATCCATCAGGCTTACCACCCACAAACGGATTACATCTGCATCCACCGTAGTAAAATCGATCTCCTCGTCAACACTCTTAAAGAACTCTTCAAATTTGGTCAAATCCGTTCCATAGCTAACAATTGTTTTCTCAGAACAGTTTTTCTCCAACCGAAGATAATCCAAAAAAGGCTCTATTAACATAAGAAACGTCGCTTCATTAATTCAGCAACGAATATATGAAAAAGAATTCAATTATTCAAAGAAAGTGCAAGAATTAATTATTCTTCAACCTGCTGAAGCTTCTGCACGTATACAGCACGTTCTTTCTTAAGTCTGTTGATTACAGACGGTTTGTCAAACTGCTGTCTAGCTCTCAGTTCTTTTACAACACCTGTTTTTTCAAATTTTCTTTTGAATTTTTTCAGCGCTTTTTCAATGTTTTCGCCTTCTTTTACTGGTACTACAATCATTTGTTTAAAAATTAAGTATGTTGTTATTAATATTTTTACGGTATAATCGCGGCGCAAAATTACACATACTTTCTTTATTTACAAAACTTTCCTCGTTTTTTTCTTAAAAAATTAAGCCGAGATTGTATCTTTGTTATCTATTATTAATCTACTGATAAACACTTTAATATGACAACAAGTATAAAGCAACGCCTTGAGCGCTTACGCGCATTCATGCAAAACAACGGCTATGATGCATTTATTATTCCAAGTACAGACCCACATAACAGTGAATACCCTCCTTCTCACTGGGAGTCACGTAAGTGGATTAGTGGATTCACTGGTTCAGCAGGGACAGCCGTCATTACCCATAATACAGGTGGAGTCTGGACCGATTCCAGATATTTTTTACAAGCAGCCGACCAACTGAGTGAATCAGGCCTCATTTTATTCAAAGAGCGTGTTGCCGGGACACCTTCAATAGCCGAATGGTTGGAAAGTGTATTACCCAAGGGCAGCAAAGTAGCTATCGATGGATGGGTCTTTAATGCAGCCGAAGCACAAATTCTAAAGCAAGATCTCGAGCAAAGAGGGCTTTATCTCACAGTGTCTTCTGATCCTTTTGAAAAAATCTGGAATGATAGACCTACACTACCCTCTTCTCCAGTTTTTATACACAATATAACTTATGCCGGTAAATCTACAGCAGCAAAAATCCAAGATATTCAGGATTTTCTGTCTTCAAAAGGTGCAGAAGCCATTTTGCTCTCCGCTTTAGATGAGATTGCCTGGACTTTGAATTTACGAGGAGAAGACGTTCACTGTAATCCGGTATTTGTAAGTTACTTGCTCATTACCCGACAGCATTCGTTCTTATATATTCTCCCCGAAAAAATAAATCCTGATGTAAAGGTCTACCTTTCGGACAATAATATAACCATCTGTCCTTATCAGGATATTTCAGCCGGTATTCAGCAATGTAAAGGTTGCCTTATTCTACCGGAATCTATAAATTTCAAGCTCTACACATTAGCTCAGTCCTCTTGCAGTTCTATCCTTCTCTCCTCACCTGCCAAAGAAATGAAGGCTGTAAAAAACTCCGTAGAAATTGAAGGTTTCCACCATGCTATGGAAAGAGACGGAGTTGCAATGGTCCGCTTCTTAAAATGGTTAAAAGAACAAATTGGTACTACTCCACAAACAGAAATCAGTATTGACAAAGCTCTTTACAGATTCAGAGCAGAACAAAAATTGTTTCACGGAATCAGCTTCGATACCATTGCAGGATATCAGGCACACGGCGCAATTGTTCATTACGAAGCCACAGAAGAAACTGATATTCCTTTACAGCCAGAAGGATTGCTTCTTTTAGACAGCGGAGCACAATATACTGACGGTACAACCGACATTACACGAACCATCGTCTTGGGGCCTATAACAGAAGAGCAAAAAAGAGACTACACCTTAGTACTGAAAGGAATGATACAATTAGCTATGGCCGTATTTCCAGAAGGGACATGCGGTACTCAACTTGATATCCTCGCCCGCCAATTCATGTGGAAAGCCGGAATTAACTATGGCCATGGCACAGGACATGGAGTTGGGCACTTCCTGAATGTGCACGAAGGGCCTCATCAAATTCGTATGAACCACATTCCTTACCAACTTCGCCCCGGAATGACGGTTACTAATGAGCCCGGAATTTACCGAACAGGCAAGTATGGCATCCGCATTGAAAACACGATGCTGGTATGCAAGGACAAGGAAACAGAATTCGGAGCATTTTATCGTTTCGAGCAACTCACGCTATGCCCGATAGATAAAGAAGGAATCCTCACCAAGCTACTCACAGCCGAAGAAAAAGAGTGGCTTAATCAATATCACAAGCATGTATATTTACGTCTCTCCCCCATGTTGACAGAAGCAGAAAAAAAATGGCTGGACGAGGCTACCAAACCCATTAAATAATATAGACTATGGCACTTATCAAATCAGTAAGAAATTTTACGCCTAAAATAGGAGATGACTGTTACCTGGCCGACAATGCAACAATCATCGGCGATGTAGAAATTGGTAATCAATGTAGTATTTGGTTCAATACAGTTCTTCGAGGAGATGTCAACTCCATCCGTATCGGCAATCGCGTAAATATACAAGACGGTACTGTCATACACACACTGTATGAAAAGTCTGTAGTAGAAATAGGCGACGATGTGTCTATCGGACACAATGTTACACTACACGGTGCAACCGTTAAAGACAATGCACTGGTCGGAATGGGGTCAACCATTCTTGATCACGCAGTAGTAGGCGAAGGAGCAATTGTAGCTGCCGGAGCTTTGGTTCTAGCTCATACAGTCATTCCACCTCATACCCTTTGGGGAGGAGTTCCTGCTAAATTTATAAAACAAGTAGACCCGACACAGAGCAAAGAACTTAATAAAAAAATAGCCAACGGATATCTTATGTATGCTTCCTGGTTCAAGGAAGAAGATAACCGTTAGTTCTGAGTGTATCATTATTGAAACAAACTCCAATCATTTTTGTGAGAAACCTGCTGCACTTTCATGCCGCAAGTTCATCATTATTTTGACACATAAAAAAAGTTGGGATACCCTTGTGAGAAGTATGGGTATCCCAACTTTTTTATATAATCAGAAGAAGATATTCATCTTATTTTTTTGCTGCTTCAGCCCAAGCCTTAGCTCCTTCTTCTTTCAGTTTTGCAGTTGCTTCTTTAGCAATCTTCATAGCTGCTGCTTCATCTGCCTCACTGGCATAAGCATGTTTGAAGCCCTGAACATCATTCCAGTGTCCACGAGTAAAGTCTGGAATACGGACAGCAGCACAACCATTATCCATTGACAATGAACCTAGTTCAGCCAAACTACACCATTCAGCCAAATCGTAAATATCCATATCCAACGGCAAACCATTCTGCAAACAGTAAACCAGACGAGAGTCCATAATGAAATCCATACCGCCATGACCACCTACTTCTTTGGCCATTTCACCATATTTCTTCAATATCGGATGCTGATACTTATCTACCAAAGCCTTCATTTCTGATTCTGGCATAAATCCATGAGAAGTAAGATTATCAACCTTTGGCTGAACGCCCGAAGCCTTCATCTGCGAAGCATCAACTGCATAACCTTCTACTGGATATTTATTTGCAAATCCTTTAGTACCTGTCAACTGATACAAACGGTTGTAAGGCTGTGGGCTCATTACATTATGCTGAATTTCAATAACTTTTCCGTTTTCTGTACGAATCAGTGTAGTAGTATGATCACCATTGCGGAAATCGGTACATTTTTCACCAGTTGCCTTTTCAACCAATTCAGGACCATGAACAGCTTTTGTACCCATTGCTACAAGAGTAGTCATACGGTCACCACGATGAATATTCAGAGCCTGTGCCACAGGGCCAAGTCCATGAGTTGCATACACATCACCACGATGTTCACGATTGTATTTCAAACGCCAGCCCATCTTGTCCTCACCATTTTTCCAGTAATATGGCCAAAATTCGTCCAAATTATGGATGTAAGCACCTTGAGCACGGAGCACTTCACCAAATACACCCTGCTGAGCCATATTCAGTGTATTCATCTCGAACCAGTCATAACAGCAGTTTTCCAGAATCATACAGTGTTTACGGTTCTTTTCACTCAAATTGATAAGCTCCCAGCACTGTTCCAGATTCATGGCAGACGGAACTTCAATAGCGGCATGCTTGCCATTCTCCAAAGCACATTTTGCTACGGGGAAGTGATGTTCCCAATCTGTTGCCACATAAACCAAGTCTATATCCTCGCGTTTGCATAATTCTTCGTATCCTTTCTCTCCATAGTAAATATCAGCAGGAGGAAGACTGGCATTCTGAAGATACTTCTGGCAACCTTCAGCACGTTCCTTTTCGTAATCACAAAGTGCTACGATATCCACGCCCGGAATATGAGTAAAACGCTCAACCGCACCTGGTCCACGCATTCCAAGACCCACAAAACCTACACGAACAACACTTAATTTCGGAGTTACCAGGCCCAACACATGTTCTTGTCCTGCCGGACGTTCTGGAGTATCAACAACAATTGTTCCCTTTTCCCAATGCCAGGAAGTTCCATAAGCAGAAGTATAAACCTCCTGCTGCGGCTTATTTGTACATGCAATCATAAAGAAAGCACATATCCCAGCCGCCAATAGACTAATTTTTCGCATAATACAACAATATTTTAATATAATGATTTTATCACATTCATAGTATTTTCCACATTACCATGCCAAACGCATGCCCCCCAAATCAAAAGCTATACAGAACAAGTATTTTTCAGTAACTAGATTAGAGCATCTTGTAAAATGCCGAATATACTACTTGATTAAACAAAGTTTCAGATGCAAAATTAATGATATTTCATAAAAAAAAAAGTTTGCTCCTCAAGAGAAGCAAACTTTTTAAAATAATTACATAATTATCGCTTTTAAAAAGAAATCTCATGCATGATCTTTTCTAAAGCACCAGAGTTATCCCGGACATAATTTCCCGCTTTCTTACCAGCCTTATCCAAAAAGCTGTTATCTGTAAGAAATCTGTCCATTAGCTGATTAAAATCCTGAGCTCCCAGAATTTCAAATCCACCCTTACATACTAAGAGATCCTGAGCTTCCTGAAATTTCTTGTTGTTTGGTCCAAAAATTACAGGCATTCCATATACAGCAGCCTCTAATGTATTATGAATACTTACTCCAAAGCCACCACCTATATAAGCTATTTCTCCGTAACGATAGATAGAAGATAACAGCCCAAAACAATCAATAATCAGACAATCGGCCTGAGCCACGGTTTCAGGTGTAGCCTGCGTATAGCGGACAACAGTTCTATCCAATTTGCCTATAATTTCTTTAATATGGCTTTCATCAATTACATGTGGAGCTATAATCAGCTTCATTTTAGGATGCGCATTAAAATAAGGAATGAATATATCCTCATCTGGAGCCCATGAACTTCCTGCGACCAGTGTTACTGCATTCCCTTTAAACTGCTCCACAATAGGTAATTCCTTTGCTTGCCTGCAGATTTCCAATACACGATCAAAGCGTGTATCCCCCACGACCGTTGTATTTCGTACACTAATTTTTTCCAACAAGGAAACAGAATATTCATTCTGCACAAAAAGATGAGTAAACTGTTTCAAGACATTCCGGTAACTAGCTCCATACCAGCGAAAGAATATTTGGTTATCACGAAAGATAGACGATACACTATAAACCGGAATAGATTTACGGTTCAGTTCTACCAAGTAGTTCTTCCAGAATTCATATTTCACAAAGAAAGCCATACAAGGTTTGGCTAATGCTATAAAGCGATGCGCATTACCTGGTGTGTCAAATGGGAGATAGCAAACGATATCAGCACCCTTATAATTCTTACGCACCTCGTAACCGGAAGGTGAGAAAAAAGTCTGCAAAATTTTATAATCCGGATATTGTTTTCTTATCTCCTCTATCAATGGGCGCCCTTGTTCAAACTCACCCAGAGAAGCAGCATGAAACCAGATATACTTTGCCGATGAATCTATTTCCTTCTTCAGTTTATTAAAAGCTTCGGTATGGCCTGCAACCATGAGGGATGCTTTCTTATTAAAAAGTGCAGCCAATCTGACTGCACTTGCATAGAGATATATGATTAAATTATAAATCATTACTCAATCTTTTTTATTTAAGCACTTCTACGGCCCGACGCATACGGCGAATGGTTTCCTCTTTTCCTAAAACAGCCGAAATATCAAACATATGAGGACCCTTTCCTTCACCTACCAAAGTAAGACGGAAAGCATTCATAATATTTCCTAAATGATAACCTTTATCCTCAATCCATTTCATTACTACTTCTTCCTGATGAGCCAAAGAGAAATCATCCAATGACTCCAGTAAGTCAGCCAACTCTGTCATACGCTCTGCCGAGTCCTCTTTCCAGCGTTTCTTCACTGTTTTTTCATCGTATGTTTCAGGAGCGACAAAGAAGAATTTGCAAGTTTCCCACAATTCCTTCACAAAACTTACACGACCCTTCATCAGGCCAGCAACAGTGACTACTGTTTCCATCGGAGCCTCTACACCATGTTCTTTCAAAATAGGCATAAACAAGCTCGCAATTTCTTCATTGCTCTTCAGCAAAATATATTCATGATTGAACCATTTGCCTTTTTCATAATCAAACTTAGCACCAGCCTTACTGCAACGATGCAAATCAAACAGACGAATCAGCTCATCCATTGACATAATTTCCTGGTCATTACCTGGATTCCAACCCAACAAAGCGAGGAAGTTAATAACAGCTTCAGGCAAATATCCAGATTCACGATATCCAGAAGAAACTTCACCCGTCTTAGGATCATGCCATTCCAACGGGAATACAGGGAATCCCAGACGATCGCCATCACGCTTGCTCAACTTACCGTTTCCATCCGGTTTCAAAAGCAAAGGAAGGTGAGCAAATTCAGGCATTGTATCTTCCCATCCAAAAGCTCTGTACAATAAAACATGCAATGGAGCAGAAGGCAGCCATTCTTCACCACGGATAACATGTGAAACTTCCATCAAATGATCATCCACAATATTTGCAAGATGGTAAGTAGGAAGTTCATCAGCCGACTTATACAAAACTTTGTCGTCCAATATTGAAGAATTGATAACTACTTCACCACGAATTATATCATGAACATGCACATCTTCGTTCGGTTCAATCTTAAATCGAACTACATACTGCTGTCCTTCATCGATAAGCCGCTGTACTTCTTCTGCAGGAAGTGTCAACGAGTTACGCATAGATGTACGCGTTGAAGCATCATATTGGAAGTTAGGAATTTCTTTACGCTTAGCATCCAGCTCTTCTGGCGTATCAAAAGCAATATAAGCCTTTCCATTATCCAGCAAGACCTTAACATATTTCTTATAAATATCACGGCGCTCTGACTGACGATACGGACCATAATTACCCCCGAAGCTGACACCTTCATCAAAATGAATGCCCAACCATTTGAAAGACTCAATGATATATTCTTCTGCACCGGGAACAAAACGATTGGAATCCGTATCCTCAATACGGAAAATCAGCTCACCGCCATGCTGACGGGCAAACAAATAATTATACAAGGCAGTACGAACACCACCGATATGTAATGCGCCCGTAGGGCTAGGAGCAAAACGAACTCTTACTTTTCTTTCTGACATAGCTGTTAATGTATAAATTGCGCTGCAAAATTAATCTATTTTTCCTGTTTTTTTCGTATTTTCGGCCAAAATATATAACGATATGAAAACTTATCACACGTATAGCCGGTTTATTAACAAAAGATTATGGTTTAAATGTGCCATTTTTCTCCTGACCGTAGGAATCATTGTATCCTTTTTACCCAATGAAGGAAAATTCAATTATCAATTCGATATCAACAAACCATGGAAATACGGCTTGCTACAAGCCTCATTCGATTTCCCGATATATAAAAGCGATGAGCAGGTACAAAAGGAACAAGACAGCATTATGGCCAGCTATAAGCCTTACTATAAGCTTGACAAAAAAGTAGAAGAGCAAATGTTGGCTAAATTTAAAAGTGACTATGACAATAAATACAAGCATTTTCTCCCCTACACTAACTTCAGCAAGTATGTCGAAAATCTGTTAAAAGCTCAATACGAAAAAGGCATCATGGAAGGTGGAGCCATCGAACAATTACTGAAAGACAGCATCCAATACATCCAGATTGTAAACGATGCTTTATCTACTCAAACTTCCATAAAAGACATACATTCCGTTAAAGAGGCTTACGAAGAAATCATGAATACAGATACTGCTGTATTCAACCGGGTATTGTTGCAAAAATGTAATCTCAATGAATATATAACCCCAAACTTAGTTTATGACAGTGAGAAATCAGAAACTGCCAAAGAAGATTTATTATCCGGACTTTCCTGGGCTAGCGGACTGGTCATGAACGGACAAAAAATCATAGACCGTGGAGAAATTGTTGATGAACGGACTTATAATATTCTCACCTCTCTCCAAAAAGAATGGGAAACCCGTAACGAAGCTGCCAGTGAAAAAAGACTTGCCACACTAGGCCAGTTTCTTTTTGTAAGTATCATTGTAGGTTGTTTCATGATTTTTCTAGGCATGTTCCGGAAAAATTATTTTGAAGATTACAGCAGTATGACTTTGCTGTTTGCTTTAATCACCTTATTTTCTGCATTGTCGTCCATCATGGTACAACAAGCTTTTACAAGCATCTACATTATACCTTTTGCTATGGTGCCCATTATTGTAAGTATTTTTCTCGACTCAAGGACTGCTTTTATGACGCACACTAGCATAATTCTCCTTAGCTCACTTCCATTAAGAAGTCCTCACGAATTCATATTAATCCAGATTATAGCAGGAATGGCTGCTATATACAGCCTTCGCGAACTTTCACAACGCTCACAATTGTTGCGTAGTGCCGTAATAGTATTCTTGGCATATTCTCTGCTTTATTTTGCATTAGACCTTAGTCATGTAGAAGAACTTAAGCAACTGAACCGGTACATGTATCTGTTCTTCTTTGTAAACGGTATTCTCTTATTATTCATTTACCCGTTATTGTTTATTTTGGAAAAGATGTTTGGCTTCACTTCCAATGTTACACTTGTAGAGTTATCCAATATCAATAACAAACTACTGCGAGAGATGTCCGAAATTGCTCCAGGTACATTCCAGCATTCACTTCAGTTGGCTAATCTGACTGCTGCCGCTGCCAATAAGATTGGTGCAAACAGCCAGCTGGTACGTACCGGAGCTTTGTATCATGATATAGGAAAAATGCAGAATCCTGCGTTCTTCACTGAAAACCAGTCAGGCGTAAACCCACATGAGAAGCTTAGTTATAAACAAAGTGCCCAGATTGTAATCAGCCACATTACGGATGGATTAAAGCTGGCAGACAAGAACAATCTTCCAAGGGTTATCCGTGACTTTATCAATACACACCACGGACTGGGACTTACCAAATATTTCTATATCTCTTATCAGAACGAGCATCCTGATGAAGAGGTTGATAAAGAAGATTTTCGCTATCCTGGCCCTAATCCCTTCACTAAAGAACAGGCCATTCTGATGATGGCAGACTCTGTAGAGGCAGCTTCGAGAAGTCTGCCCGAATATACAGAAGAAAGTATCTCTGCACTTGTCGAGAAAATTATCGAAAGCCAAGTTCAGGAAGGCTATTTCAAGGAATGCCCAATTACATTCCTTGATATTGCCAAAGTCAAGGCTGTATTTAAAGAAAAGCTGAAAACGATGTATCACACCCGTGTCAGCTATCCTGAACTTAAGAAATAAACACTCCCCTATTGTTCTGAAGGGAATGATGCCAGCAAACCATCACAGGCATCCTCCAGAATATCCAGGACATTTTCAAAACCTTGTGCCCCTCCATAATATGGATCGGGCACATGGTCAACTATCTTTACACGACAATAGTTGGTCAGTCGTTCAATCTTTGCCAATGACTCCACATCAGGAGCCAATTCTTTCAACCCGTCAATATTATGGTCATCCATGGCCAAAATATAATCAAACTTATAAAAATCCTCTGCACATACCGGTCTGGAACGATGTACGAGCTGATACCCACGACGAGCTGCATGCATCCGCATTCTACTGTCCGGCAATTCTCCACGATGATAGCTACTCAAGCCAGCCGAATCCAATTCAAACTCCTCACTTCGACCTGCATTCGCGACTTTTACCCTCATAATTTCTTCTGCAGAAGAAGACCTGCATATATTTCCCAAGCAGACAAATAAAATTTTCTTTTTCATAATTCTCTTAAATATTCAGATAAGTCCTAAACTTTTCTACAGATGTATTCATAATCAATTCTTCTGGGAACTCTGTTTCAGCCAACAAATCCCATACATAATCATAAGCCGCAATATCAAAGGAAATATGAGCATCACTTCCTAAAATTACCGGCACATCATATTGCTTACAAAGCCGCAGGATTTCAAGATTATTTTTACGGGCATGCACTTTATTACGGGTAGGCCGCAACGAGCTGTTATTTATTTCCAGCAAGGTGTGATACTCCTTAGATGCCCGTACAATAGGTTCAAAATCAAGCTCAGCCGTTCCATCTCCCGGATGACTGATGATGTTTATATATGGATTTGCTATCACATTAATCATCCCACGCGTATTCTCTGCACGAGTTCCCCGAGTATAACATAAAGAATGAATTCCTGCTATCCGGATATCCAGTATACGAAGCATAGCCTCATCCATATCAATATGGCCTTCTGTATCCAGTATATTAATTTCAACTCCCAAAAGCAGATCCACCCCATACATTCTGCGCGGAACGACATGAAGATTTCTGAAATAAATAGGATCGCATGTTCCAGGAATACCCGGAGAATGCTCCGTTATACCATACAGCTTCAAACCTTTTTCAGAAGCTGCCTTCACCATTTCTTGTAATGTACTGAATGCATGCCCACTGGCAATCGTATGAGTATGCACATCCAATTCTATGTTCATGATACAGACTAATTATATTTTTATATTATCACATTCATTTTCTCAATATGGTTCAACATCATAATAAACTACCAAGGAGCGAAAACGCTCGTCCTCCAATATACAACGTTGCACCTCAGATAAGTAGGTCCGTACTTTTTTAAGAGATACCTCCAATTCTACTTTTACTACTATTTTTTTTATAAAAAGCGTTTGTATACGTCCTACAACAGGCTTATCCGGACCTAAGATACGACTCCCCAAACCTTTCCGCAATAACTCTGCCATTCTATCCGCAGCCTCATCGGCGACTTCCTGCTTACGATGCTTCAGATATACATAAATCAACCTATAAAAAGGCGGATAATGAAAAATCCGACGTTCTTCCAGCTGTTCCTGATACATACTTTCATAATCATGGTTCATTACCTGATGAATAACAGGAAGATCGGGCGATTTGGTTTGAAGAACAACCAGTCCCTTTCCATTCTTGCGGCCTGCACGACCTGCCACCTGTGCCATCAACTGGTAAGCCCGCTCATACGAACGAAAATCAGGATAACTCAACATCGAGTCAGCATTAAGGATACCAACTACACGGACCCTATCAAAGTCCAGTCCTTTAGAAACCATTTGTGTTCCAATCAGAATAGAAGTCTTACCCTCCCCAAAATCTGCAATAATCCTTTCGTAAGCTGTGCGTGTACGCGTTGTGTCTAAATCCATACGCGCAACCGTTGCTTCAGGAAACAATGTATGTACGTCTTCTTCTATTTTTTCAGTACCAAAGCCCCTGTTCAGCATCTCCACGCCTCCGCATGCCGGACAGGCAGCAGGTATCTGATACGTATAACCACAATAATGACAAGTCAGCTGATGCAATCCTTTGTGATAGGTTAGACTGACATCACAATTTTTACATTTTGGAACCCAGCCGCAAGTTCTACACTCAATCATCGGCGCAAACCCTCTTCGGTTCTGGAATAAAATAACCTGCTCATGATTAGACAGCGCTTTTCTAATTTCCTCTACCAATAACGGCGAGAACTGTGCATGCATCCGCTTTTTCCGATATAATTCCTTAATATCGACCAACTCAATATGTGGTAATTGTACAGACTGATAGCGTTCGGTAAGCTTTACAAGACCATATTTCCCGCTCAATGCATTGTAATATGTTTCGACAGATGGAGTAGCTGTCCCCAACAAAGTTTTGGCTCCATAAAATGAAGCCAACATTAAAGCCGTACTGCGAGCATGATAACGCGGAGCAGGATCCATTTGTTTATAGGTAGTTTCATGTTCCTCATCTATAATAACCAATCCCAGTCTTTGGAATGGCAAAAAAACAGACGAGCGGACTCCCAAGATAATGTCGTAACTGCGTTCGGACAATTGTTTTCTCCAGATTTCTACCCGTTCTGCATCAGGAAATTTAGAATGATAGATGCCCAGACGACTCCCAAATACACGTTTTAAACGCTCCGTTATCTGTGTCGTCAAAGCTATTTCAGGAAGCAAATACAAAACCTGCTTACCAGCTTTCAGTACTTGCTGAATGAGATGGATATAAATTTCAGTCTTACCACTTGCCGTAACCCCATGAAGCAAACAGGTATTCTGTACATGAAAAGTAGAAAGAATCTGCATAAAAGCCTGCTGCTGATAAGGACTTAAAGGCTGAACAGCCTGTTGCGCAGCCTCGTCTTTTGCCAAGCGACCGACTTCGAATGCATAGGTCGTAAAAATATGCTTGTCAACCAAGGCTGTAAAAACAGCAGACGAACAACCGGACTGTTCCAATAAAGTTTTCTTGCTTACCTCTTTCAAGAAAACACCTTGCTGCAAAAAGCCGGATAGTTCTACATATTTCATCAACAAAGACAACTGTTTGGGAGCTTTACCCAATTCATCGAATAAACGATGCAATTGACTTTCCGAGCTGTAATCTTCACCAAGCTTCACTCGAAGCTCAGTACGAGGTTTATAACTTTGCTTCAGTTCCTCCTTGACCTGAACCGCCCCCTTATCCAATAAAGACTTTACGAGAGAAAGTATATTTTTGTATCCCGTTTCTTTTTCCAGCTGTGTAACACATTGTTCTGCTTCGTCCGTAAGCAAAGCCCAGATTCGCTGTTCGCGCTCTGTTAAAGAAGAAACAGCCTCAAATAACGGATTTAATACGACAACCGTTTCGCTCTCCAATTTTAATCCCGAAGGTAAAGCAGCTTTATAAACATCGCCCAATGTACAAAGATAATAGTCTGCAATCCATTCCCACAAGGCTAATTGACGGGAAAGAAGTACAGGTGAAGAGTCAAGAACTTCTGTCACCTCCTTAGTTTCATAAGCCTCAGGCGCCACATAGTGTACTTTTGTAACAATGCCTGTATAGAATTTCTTTCGTCCGAAAGGTACCACCACACGATATCCTTCGGCCACCCTGTCGGCCAATTCGTCCGGAAGTGAATAGGTATAAGTGCCAACAACCGGTACTGGAACAATGACATCTACGTATTTCTTCATGATGCAAAGGTACAAAAAAAGGAGGCTTTATAATAAAAAGCCCCCTGAAGTTCTTTTCCTTCACTAATTAAAAAAGATAAGCCAATGAGATTTGCCAAGTGTTATTGCGAATCTTTTCGCCAGCAAATTCTTTGAATTCATCATTACCAATGATTGAAGCTACACGGCTCAGGCCGAAATTATAATTCACACCAATCTGCAAGTGACGAATGAGTTTAACACCGGCTCCGACATTAAATGTTGTATTATTCTTCTTAAATTCATAAATGTCCTGAATAATACGGTCGCCTACATTAAAGCCAAACTGAGGACCTGCAGCAACATATACTCCAGCAGTACTTCCCAATCCAAATGTCCACTTCAAGTTAATAGGAATTTCTACTGTTTTCAATGTTGAGTTTACTTCACCTTCAGAACCAGAAACAGTTGCGACTCCAGACTGATTGTATAGCGCAGCAACATCAACTCCCAGTCCAACAATAGGAATCGTAAATTCAGCCATCGGACCAATAAAGAATCCTGTTTGATTATCACTTTTCAATATATCTTTAGATACACTGAGTTTCGAGATATTCAATCCACCCTTAACACCAAATTTAAATTGCGCATTGGCTGGTATAGTTATCAGCAACAATGCCATAACCATAAATGCACTAAAAATTTTCTTCATAAATTCGTATTTATATGATTAGCTATCTGCAAATATAAGCTTTTTAGTGATAAAACAAAAAAAGGTAACTTGATAGTTACCTTTTCCTGTTTTTTTGACATATCAATATTCTTCCTCGTTGAAGAAGAAATCTTCCTTGCTTGGATAATCCGGCCAAATATCTTCTATGCTTTCATAAATTTCACCTTCGTCTTCCATTTCTTGCAAGTTTTCTATAACTTCAAGAGGTGCTCCAGAACGTGTTGCATAATCAATCAACTCATCCTTAGTTGCTGGCCATGGAGCATCTTCCAACTTTGATGCCAATTCTAGTGTCCAATACATATTGTTTACTTTTAAAGATTATACATTTTTATATGAGCGCAAAAGTATAATATTTTCTTTCATAGACAACTCTTATCCCAAAAAATTTCAGCAGAATCTGCTTTTTGATTCAACTTTCGAGACAAAACGAAAAGATAATCTGACAATCTGTTCAAAAAACGCTTTACATGTTCCTCTATTTCTATGCCTAAACCTTCTTCCAAAGCCAACACCCTGCGTTCTGCCCGCCGACACACAGTCCGACAAACATGACAAACCGCAGCTGCACGAGTTCCACCTGGAAGAATAAACGCCCTCATTTGTGGTAATTCAGCATCTATCACATCAATAGCCTGTTCAAGCCGCTGAATGTTTTCTTCGGAAATCTGACTTTCTACTCTGAGCGTAGTCTGAGACTGATCGGTAGCCAAGTATGAACCCAATGAAAACAACTTATGTTGTATATATAGTATCAATTCCCGGTCATCAGTTTCTGTCAAGTAAGTCAAGAGCAAACCTATCTGGGAGTTCAGTTCATCAATCGTTCCATAAGCATCCAGCCGGACATGTGTTTTAGAAACACGGATACCTCCAACCAGCGAAGTCGTTCCTTTATCACCCGTACATGTATAAATTCCACTTTTTTTCATAATATTCTAATTTTCGGTTCAAAAAAAATTCACTATACGATGCTCTTTACAACGCTTGGGGTCGAAAAACAAAATTCCTACATCATAAAGATCAAAAGATACGGTAACCCTGCTATCGGCAATCACGCTTTTCCACCATTGTTTCTTCATACCATCAGCATAAGGATGACTTACAAGCACACAAGTATAAGCCTCTACATGCGGTAATATCATCTCCCATATCTCCTTATATAGAGAAGTATAACCTATATGTACCAAATCGAGTTTGTTTTTGTCCAAATACTGAGCTAACAGCTCTAATTCACCCCCCCCTTTATTTTCAATAGAATGAATTGAAGATAAAACAGCAAGAACATCTTCCGGCAAAGATGGGTTAATTGTTACACAACGCATTTTTTCATTTCCAGCAGACAAATAACAGGCAGATAATCCGCTTCCTGTACCCACTTCAAGTAAAGAAGGCAGCTGCAGATAATTTGCAAAACGCAAAAAGAAACGGTCTACCTTTTCCCGATGATGAGGATACTGATATAACAACGGACGGAACGCTTTTAATGTTTTATATTTATAATAAGGAAGAGATTCATAAATAACAAAGGTTATCAAATAGAAATCTGATGGCGAATGAACACCATATCCACAGCGATGTGGAAATCGTCGAATCCAATTATATAGTCTGCGAAGAATCATGTTACTCTAAGATTGTATACAGACAAAGATAGAAGGATATTATTATAACACCAACAATTTAACATGTTATAGGCAATTAGAATTGTATGGACTCACAAATCTAAAATAAATAACTATGAGAAAAGCAAACCCATATTTGAACCAATATGTATAAACTATTTCCAACTGTATATTACAATATCTAATTCTAATAATAAGATATTACAACAAATTCATTGAATAATATAAAAAAGCAACATCAACCGGCGCCAGTTACTATATCAACCTAATAATTAACATATTAACAACACTATTCACTATTCAAAATTCGTAAAATTATATAAATAAGTAGTGAAATATTATAATTTTTCCTCTAAAACAAACTCTTACATTTGTATGACTAATAAACCTATATGTTATCACTTAAATAAGCAAGAATTATGATGAAAATTTGTAAATCAGTCAGGGCATTATTATTTGTCTCGATTACAGAAAGTAAAACGAATAGAGCTTTTTCTTCAATTCCACCGAAAGAAGCAATAAAAAGGCATCTGACAAACCAAACTTTTTAGAGACTAATTAGAGAAATTATAATTATCATGAAAAAAATCCGTACATACTTAATAATGCTATGTGCTTTATGTACCATAGGTGCACAGAGCCAAAACATTGGCAGACCTGAAAGAAGTAATCCAGGTAACTTGTTGAAGAACTTCCAAACCCCTCCCAAAGGTTATGGAGAAGTTCCATTTTACTGGTGGATGGGTGACACACTTACCCGCGAACACCTATTAGGACATTTAGAAATTCTAAAAAACAAAGGAATAAGCAGCTTGCAAGTCAACTATGCTCACAGCGATAAAGGTGGAAAATCTTGGGGACTTACATTCAAGTCTAAACCCGAAATCTTTACCGAAGAATGGTGGGACCTTTTTGGTGGTTCATGAAAGAAGCCAATAAAAGGGGAATGACTGTCAGCTTAAGCGACTATACGCTGGGAGTCGGCCAAGAACAATTCGTTGACGAGGCTTTGGCTGAGCACCCGGAAATAACTGGCCATGAATTACGAATGGAAAAATTATATGCACAGGGAAAAGTTGAGTGGAAACTTGCAGAAAACCCTCTCTCAGTAGTCGCATATAAGATGAATGCAGACAGCACATTACTCGAAAGTTCTGCAACTGATCTCACTAGCAAAATCAAAGATAAAAAACTCGAATGGAACAGCCCGGAAGGAACATGGGCCATTGTACATGTATATACCATAAAGAAAGACCCTTCGTACGACCCTATGCACCCACTGTCTGGAAAAACATACGTAAAACATTTCTTCCAGAAGTTTGAAGACAGATTCCCCGAAGATTCGAAAAACGGACTCAATTTCTTCTTCTCCGATGAATTGAATTTCCAACTGGGTAACCTTATCTGGAATGATTATTTCCAGCAAGAATTCATCAAGCGTAAAGGATATGATATCGTACCACGTCTGGCTGCTTTATATGAAGACCTTGGTGACCTCACTCCAAAATACAGACTGGACTATAACGATGTCATGGTATCACTCAGCGAAGAGAATTTCTTTAAGCCAGTATATGATTGGCACGAAGAAAGAGGACTTATTTATGGATGCTACCACGGAGGTAGAGGTTTGGATGTAACTGAATTTGGAGATTATTTCCGTACACAGAAATGGAATCAGGGACCCGGATGCGACCAGTCGCACTTACAGAAAAATGTAATCAAAAACAAAGTTGCCTCTTCCATTGCCCACATGTACGAACGCCCAAGAACATGGCTGGAAGGATTTTATGGTAGTGGATGGAATACATCTTCGACAATGCTGGCTGATGCTATTTTCACAAACTTCGTACAAGGTCAGAACCTGCTTAGCCTGCATGGACTTTATTACAGCACACCAGGAGGATGGTGGGAATGGGCTCCCCCTTGCAACCACTTCAGAATGCCCTACTGGGAAGATATGGATAAACTTCTTGCATGTACAGAACGCCTGAGTTATCTTTTGTCGCAGGGTTATCACCGTGCAGATGTAGCACTGCTCTATCCTGTAGAACCTGTTATTGCCGGAAATGGTAAAGGAGCTGTAAACTGTGCTTTCGAAACAGGTAGAGCACTCTATGCTGATGGTATTGACTTTGATTTCATGGATTATCAGTCTTTGGCAAGGGCCGAAGTTAAAGGTAATGAACTACATGTTTCGGGTGAACGCTTTAAAGTGCTGATTATACCTGCAATGCAAACAATTCAAAGTAAGTCTTTGCAGAAAGCCATTGAATTTAAGAAAGCTGGAGGTTTGGTAATATGTATAGATATCAAACCGGATGCTACAGAAACAGGTAGAAATGATGTAAATATCCAGACACTGGCTTCACAACTTTCTATTACTCCGAAGGCAGAAGTTATCAAGCAAATCAGAGCTGAAATCATACCGGATTTCTTTGTTGAAAACGCTAAGAATCCGAATGTGATGCATAGAAAAATCGGCAAGCTTGATGTCTATGCCATCTACAACATTAAGAAAGGCAGCAACTGTTTCTTCAGAGCTAAAGGCGGAGTTTCATTGTGGAATCCCTGGAATGGCCAGAGCCAAGAGTTGAAAGTATTAAAAACAGATGAAAATGGTACTTATTTGTCTGCTCCATTGAACGAAACTGATGTTCAGATTTTTGTATTTGACCCAGACAAGACAGCAGAAACAGGTTCAACCCCTGCACAAAAACTCACCAGAAGTATTTTGATTGAGGGAGAATGGAATGTACAAGTAATCCCGACTTTAGATAACAGATGGGGCGACTATCATTGGCCTGCAAGCAACGATTTGTTAGGAGCAGAGATCAGAGCCGTCAATTACAGTAATCAGGCAGATGCAGATATTAAGCAGATTGCATGGAACAAACAAAGCGTAGGTTATGGAGCCGTATTCAAATGGATGAAAGCCTTAGCCACACCTCTTACAAAAGAAGAACTACTCACAAACAACGAGCTTCCATGGGAAGATTATGATTTCTCATGGAGATGGGGAGTAGAAGGCGACTACGGACACCAAGGATACCATGGTCTGAAAACAGAAATGTATGACGACTTTATCCGAATGGGAAAAATTGAAGATGTATTCACAGAGTTAAGAAAAGTTGAAGACCCTGCCGGTAAGCATTATTACTTCTCTACATCTGTCATTGCCAACAAGAGTGGCAACTATAAAATTTTATCAGGAACTAAAAAACCAATAGAAGCCTACTTGAACGGAAAGACACTGGACATACATGCAGAAAATGCATTCTTAAACAAGGGTGAGAACCAACTGATTCTGCATTATGAAGGAGCTGGAACTACTTATTTCTTATTCAAGGATAAAGAACTGCAGGATGCATTCGACAAAGAAGTACTGAAAGAACGTCAGATATCCATGAAGTGGAACGGAGACTTGTCTGTGCTTCCTATGACTCCTTATCCTGATTGCCAGAAAATGCTTTATGAAATCAAAACAGCTCCGGGTGCTAATCAGCTTGTATTTGCTGCCTATGCTAAAAATATCAAGGTATGGACAGCCGATAAAAAACTGAAATGTAAAAAAGGAGTAACCCGTGCCGACCTGGCAAGTTCCTTTGAGGTTGATTTAGGAAAAAACAACCCGTATGGAACAACTGTTTATATGGAAGTAGAACCTGCAATAGCCGGACGCAACGGTGGAGCCATGTTCCCCTACCCTATACAACAAACCTACGGTAGTGGCATCATGACTTTGGGAGATTGGGGAGAAAAGCCAGGTTTAGAATATTTCTCGGGAGGAATGGAACAATAGTTCGTTAAAAATTCGCCAAGCCTAAGCGGCTTTGGCGGTAAATAAAATGAGTTCTTTGAAAAGTTTGTCAATTAATTGCGTGTTTGGCTCAATCCCAGACACGCAAATAAATCGTTCAAGCATGTAAGCATTGTGTATGACTGACTTGCATGATGATATGGAATATTTTATTCCCATCTTCTTACAGGCAGCTTTGGCAAGGTTTATCGCAGCAAGTGATGCATTAAAGTGAAAAGCCAGTTTCCTGAAGTCTGTAGACTGACAGTTTGTTATTCCGGCATGTTGCTTTGCATCGCGAAAGCAGAACTCCAGTTGGAAACGTGTCCTGTAAAAGTCCAGAACATCCTGTGCGTTCTGTATTTCGTTTGTAGAGAAATACAGTTGCCATTTGTCCGTTCTTCCATCCATAGGATACCATACAGCCAGGCTCACAAAACGTTTGAGTGCTTTTGAGTATGCTTTCAGTCCGTAAAGTTTACCTTTGTTCACTTTGTAGTCGGTACATCTTGTGATGTCCAGATTTTCAAAGTCAATCTTTCCGTCATACAATTTTGGACGTCCGCGTTTTCCTGTCCTATTTTCTA
>OGMI01000420.1_pt1 | contig 20782 bp, 16 predicted proteins | sample 1573201 | NCBI WGS metagenome assembly OGMI01 (sample SAMEA2582012, study PRJEB24529) | metagenome | biome: Human gut stool | place: China | collected 2011
TATAATATTAACAATCTATATGACTGAAGTAAGTACAAAAGAAGCATCAGAAAAGAAAAGTCTGAACTTCATTGAACAAGCCGTAGAAAAAGATTTAAAGGAAGGAAAGAACCACGGGAAAATACAGACCCGCTTTCCGCCAGAACCTAATGGCTATTTGCATATCGGCCATGCCAAGGCTATTTGCATGGACTTTGGTATTGCACAAAAATATGGTGGTGTATGCAACCTGCGTTTCGATGATACAAACCCTACCAAAGAAGATGTTGAATATGTTGAAGCTATTAAAGAGGATATCAAATGGCTGGGATTTGAATGGGGAAACGAATATTATGCATCTGATTATTTCCAGCAGCTATGGGATTTTGCTGTCCGACTGATTAAAGAAGGAAAAGCTTATATCGACGAACAGACTTCTGAACAGATAGCTATACAGAAAGGTACCCCTACACAACCGGGTACTGAAAGTCCTTTCCGTAACCGTCCCATTGAAGAAAATCTGGAGCTTTTCTACAAAATGAACAGTGGAGAACTGGAAGAAGGTTCAATGGTGCTCCGTGCAAAAATAGACATGGCTAACCCGAACATGCACTTCCGTGACCCTATTATTTACCGTATCGTGAAAACTCCGCACCACCGTACAGGAGACAAGTGGAAAGCTTACCCGATGTACGATTTTGCACACGGTCAGAGCGACTTCTTCGAAGGAGTTACCCACTCACTCTGTACACTGGAGTTTGTGGTTCACCGTCCGCTTTACGATTTGTTCATCGACTGGCTGAAAGAAGGCGAAGATTTGAACGACAACCGTCCTCGCCAGTATGAATTTAACAAGCTGAACTTGAACTATACTCTTATGAGTAAACGTAACTTGCTCATCATGGTTCAGGAAGGACTGGTAAACGGATGGGATGATCCTCGTATGCCGACTTTATGCGCATTCAGACGCAGAGGTTACTCACCAGAATCTATCCGCAATTTTGTCGACAAAATCGGTTATACCACATACGATGCACTAAACGACTTTGCACTTTTGGAAAGTGCAGTCCGCGAAGATTTGAATACCAGAGCCACTCGTGTTTCGGCAGTCATCAATCCGGTTAAACTTATCATCACCAACTATCCGGAAGGACAGGTAGAAGAAATGGAAGCTGTAAACAACCCTGAAGATCCGAACTCAGGTACACACACCATCGAATTCAGCCGTGAACTGTGGATGGAACGTGAAGACTTCATGGAAGATGCACCTAAGAAATATTTCCGCATGACTCCGGGTCAGGAAGTCCGACTGAAAAGTGCATACATTGTTAAATGTACAGGATGCAAGAAAGACGAAAACGGCAATGTGGTTGAAGTATATGCAGAGTATGATCCAACAACCAAAAGCGGTATGCCTAACAGCGGACGTAAGGTTAAAGGAACACTTCATTGGGTTAGCTGCAATCACTGCCTGAAAGCTGAGGTTAGACTCTACGACCGTCTGTGGAAAGTAGAAAACCCACGCGATGAGCTTGCTGCTATCCGTGAAGCACAAAATTGTTCTGCTCTCGAAGCAATGAAACAAATGATTAACCCAGACTCTTTGAAGGTTTTGAACGAATGCTACGTTGAAAAATTCTTAGGTGAAGCCAAGCCATACGACTATCTGCAATTCCAGCGTATTGGATACTTCAATGTAGACAAAGATTCTACTCCAGATCATCTGATTTTCAACCGTACTGTTTCATTGAAAGATACGTGGAGCAAAATCAATAAGTAATCGAGACAAATAAATTCCGTGCGGAAACATTATTTCCGCACGGAATAAATATTAATTTAAAGATATCCGTTTTCTAACTCATGAAAGAAAACCTATCTTTCTACTTTGAAAGTTCGGAATTTAAAGAAATTCTAAGCAAGTACAAGGCTATGCAAGAAGACAATAGCCAAGTATATTTTGACGCTGATCAGCTTACAGACATCGCCGAGTATTTTGCTGATTGCGGTATGATAAAAGAATCGAATAAGGCCATTGAATATGGACTCGAAATTCATCCTAACAATACCAACCTTCTTATACATAAAGTGCGCTATATAGCATATAGCGGAAATACCAGTAAAGCAAGAAAACTTCTCAATAGCATAGAGGAGCAAAACGACAGAGAAGTCCAATTCCTCAAAGCCGAATTATACCTTGATGAATGTTATTTGGAAGAAGCCAATCAAATTTTCACCGAATTATATGAGGAAGAAAATAGTATGCAATGCATATTGGACATATACAATATTTATACGGATCATCAGAAAATGGAAGATGCAATAAAATGGCTTCATTTAGCTTCAAAGAAAAATCCTGAGAATCCAACTGTAAATATGTTGTTTGGTAATTACTATTCTTTACACAATGAAAAAGAAAAAGCATTAGCGTATTATAATAAATCACTTGATAAAGAGCCTTATAGCATTGAATGCTGGTATAATATTGCCAAGTGTTATTTCTATTCTGACAACTTCGAAGAAGCTATAAATGCATTGGACTATTGTCTTGCTATTGACCCTAATGATGTTCCATCCCTGAAATTGAAAGGTAAATTCCTTGTAGAGATGAATAACTATGAAGAAGGGACAAAATTCCTTAGTAAAGCAGAGAAATTAGCAAAGGATGGTTCAACAGTCCGACTTAATTTGATAGAATGCTATATATCGATGAAAAAATACGAAGAAGCAATAACACTTTGTAAAAAACATCGGGAAGCTAAGAATGCAGATAATTTTGATATAGCTCAAGCATCCGCATTCGAAGCATTAGCTTATGCATATCTGAACAAGTTTGATGAAGCTTTCAAAGCTCTGGAATATGGTATCAAAGCAGATTCAAACCTTAGTAGTTTATATATTGCAAAAGGAGAAATATTCTTATTACAAAATAAAATAATAGAGGCTCAAAATGAATTCAGCTATGCAGAACATATTGCTTTTGACAAGCAAGAAAATCTTTACACAATTCTCATATCCTGTATGAAATGCGGCTTCTATCCAATGGCTTTACAGTATTTTAAAAAATTAGAAGAACAATACCCTAATGAAAATTCCACGATTTATCACCTGATAGCATATTGCCATTATATGGAAGGTAATAAAGAGAAAATGATGGAATATATTAAAAAGAGTATCGAAGAATCAAAATACACATTCGAAGAGCTCATTGCGGCTCCTGAACTTGCAAACGATGAAGATTTCATCAAAATATTCGAAGAAATTATTAAAGAAATAAATAATAATCCATATCTTCACTAATACACATAGAAAATGAATAGGACATTAAAAGATTATAGTATACTATTATTAAAAGGAATGGGTATGGGAGCAGCAGATGTTGTTCCTGGTGTATCCGGAGGTACCATTGCTTTTATTGTAGGCATTTATGACGAGCTTATAAACTCTATTAAAAGTATCAATGCACACTCATTGAAGTTATTATTTACCGGGAAAATAGCCGAATTCAGGAAAGCTATCAATGCCAATTTCCTACTTTCTATTCTTTTGGGAATAGGAATAAGTGTTTTCTCATTAGCTAAAATCATTACATGGTTGCTGACAGACCATCCTATTTTAGTATGGGCATTCTTTTTCGGACTGGTATTGGCTTCAACATGGTTCGTAGCCAAAGATATCAAGGAAAGAAACATTAAAACTCTGATAAGCTTTATTATAGGAACAGCTGTAGCCTATTACGTTACAGTTGCTACTCCAGCAGAAACGCCGTCCAATTTATTGTTTATCTTTCTTTGCGGAGCCATTGCAATCTGTGCTATGATATTACCAGGTATTTCAGGAAGTTTCATCTTGGTTTTACTCGGCAAGTATTTCTTCATCATGGATGCTGTAAAGTCTTTGAATATTCTAATTCTAGCAGTGTTTGCATGTGGTGCCTTTATTGGTATAACCACATTTTCACGAGTACTTTCGTACGCTTTGAAAAATTACAGAAACAATACACTAGCTGTACTCACAGGATTCATGCTAGGCTCTCTTAATAAAGTATGGCCTTGGAAAGAAACTGTAGCGACTTATACCGACAGTCACGGAGTTATCAAACCCCTGATTGAAGAAAACATTCTTCCTAACGCACATATAGCCGAAGCTGTTGGACTCATGATTGCAGGTTTTGCCATTGTATATTTTCTTGAGAAACTATCTGCCAAAACCAATGAAAAATAAAATAAATTAAGGGGGATTTTTGATCCCCCTTAATTTATTTTATTTTTCCTCTGTCAAAAATGTTTTAAGCCTTTGTTCTTCACTCAATCGGCATACCAACAGATTATCATTATTCTCGGCTATTACATATCCATCAAGTCCCTGAACTATCACCTGCTTTTCTTTAGCTGCATGTATCACACAATTGCGTGTTTCATATAGCTTAACCCCCTGCCCCACAATTGCATTTCCTTGGGAATCTTTTGAAAAACGTTCGTACAATGAACCCCATGTTCCCAAATCTCCCCAACCGAAATTAGCAGGAAAAACAAACATTTCGTCTGCTTTTTCCATGATAGCATAATCGATAGATATATTCTCACACATTTTAAAACCTTCGTTAACCATCTCTTGTTCCTTATCTGTATAATAATAAGGTAAGATGCGTTCGAATATTTTCGACAAAGCAGGTTGGTAAACTCGCAAAGCAGCAACCACAGTACTCACATTCCATATAAAGATTCCTGAATTCCAGAAATAATTATTTCTACGCAAATATCTTTCTGCGGTTTCTTTATCTGGTTTTTCACGAAATCCGTCTACTCTAAACATTTCTTTATTGCGAGGTGAAGCCATACTCATATCAGCTTCTATATATCCATACCCTGTATCAGGACGCGTTGGCTTCATACCTAACGTTACCACAGCATCCGAATCTGCTGTAAACGCAATAGCTGAACGAATTACTCGAATAAACTCTGCTTCATTTAAAATAACATGATCACAAGGTGTTGCGATAATCGTAGCTTTTGGATTACGGGCCTTTATTTTCCAACTGGCATAAGCCAAACATGGAGCCGTACTTTTACGACAAGGCTCCTTTAATATATGATCTTCTGCTATATCCGGTAATTGCTGTCTTACCAAGTCTGCATAAATATCTCCAGTCGCAATCCATATATTTTCCGGAGGACAAATTTCCTTAAAACGATCAGCAGTCAACTGCAACAAAGTACGTCCACACCCTAACACATCAATAAATTGCTTCGGACATTCCAGTGTACTCATAGGCCAAAAGCGGCTTCCAACGCCACCTGCCATTATAACAACATGATTATTTTTCTTATTCTGAGCCATAATGTTTCCCACAGATTATTTTATTATGTTATTTCGCAAATATAATATTTTTTTCAGAGTAAATAAGATTATTACTAAATTTGTATTCATAATACACTGAATACAAATCAAAGAATCATGAAAAAAAAATACCCTTGCATAGTTAGCATAGCCGGATCCGACTGTAGTGGAGGTGCCGGTATACAAGCTGATATCAAAACCATTTCTGCCTTGGGAGGATATGCTGCTACTGTAATAACTGCGCTAACAGCTCAAAACACAATGGGAGTATCAGGTATATATCCTGTTCCTTCATTTTTTGTAACCCAGCAAATTCAAGCGGTTATGGAGGATATTTGTCCCTCTTCCATTAAAATAGGCATGATAAATCAGGTGGAAATAGTTGAGGCTATAGCGCAGGCTATCAATCAATACCATCCTCAGCATGTAGTACTCGATCCAGTAATGGTCTCAACCAGTGGATGTAAATTGATTTCGGACCAAGCTATTAGTGCTATTACCCAACAGCTTATACCCATAACAGAAATCATTACTCCAAACCTAAGTGAGACAGAAATCTTAACAGGTATACATGCTCACAACCAGGAAACAATGTATCAGGCCGCCAAAATTCTTTTAAGCCAAGGCTGCAAAGCCGCTTTAATAAAAGGTGGTCATCTGGAAGGAAACCGCATGTGTGACTTATTGCTTACCCAAGAGTCAGAAACTCCATATTTATTCGAAGCCCCTAAAGTAGAAAGTAAAAACACTCACGGGACAGGTTGTTCTCTGTCATCAGCAATAGCTACTTTTCTGGCACTCGAATACCCATTACCTATAGCCGTAGAGAAAGCTAAAGAATATGTATACCAAGGTATTATGGCAGGAAAAGATGTACAAATAGGGAATGGACATGGCCCTCTTAACCATTTCTTTGCTCCTCAACCCATGCACATTTTCACCAAAAATGAGTAATTTATAAAAAGAATCATTACCTTTGCGAAATAAAAATTCAAAATAACTTATTATGAAAGCATTTGTATTTCCAGGCCAAGGAGCACAATTCGTAGGAATGGGTAAAGACCTTTACGAAAACTCTCCGCTAGCTAAAGAATTATTCGAAAAAGCCAACGAGATTTTGGGTTATCGCATTACAGATATTATGTTCGAAGGAACTGACGACGAACTTAAGCAGACTAAGGTTACACAGCCCGCAGTATTTCTGCATTCTGTTATCTCAGCACTGTGTATGGGTGAAAACTTTAAACCAGAAATGACAACCGGTCATTCACTGGGTGAATTGTCAGCTTTGGTTGCAGCAGGTGTTCTTACTTTCGAAGATGGACTTAAACTGGTATATGCCCGTGCAATGGCTATGCAGAAAGCATGTGAGGCACATCCTTCAACAATGGCGGCTATCATTGCTCTTAGTGATGAAACCATTGAAGAAATCTGCAAAAACATCAGTGCAGAAGGAGAAGTTTGTGTAGCAGCAAACTACAACTGCCCGGGACAGGTTGTTATTTCTGGTTCAATGGCAGGTATCGAAAAAGCATGCGAAAAAATGAAAGAAGCTGGAGCTAAAAGAGCACTTCCTCTTAAAGTAGGTGGTGCCTTCCATTCACCACTCATGGAACCGGCTAAAGTAGAATTGGCAGCAGCTATCAATGCTACAGAATTCCATACACCTAAGTGTCCTGTTTATCAGAACGTAGATGCAAAACCACATACAGACCCTGCTGAAATCAAACAAAATTTGATTGCACAGCTGACAGCTTCTGTACGCTGGACACAGACCATCCAAAACATGATTGCTGATGGTGCCAGCGAATTTATCGAATGTGGACCAGGTGCAGTATTGCAAGGCCTCATCAAAAAGATAGACAAAACAGCCAATGCTCACGGCATTGCTTAAATACAACGCTACTAAGTATTGACAAAGTACGGATTTGCACAATAACACATGTAAATCCGTGCTTTTTTTCTATATCCTATTTTTTTCAAAATATAGTATAGTTTTTTTTACAAAAAAAACTTATGTTTGCGGTGACTTACAATTTTATTGTTTGATGTTTAATACTATCAGAGTTTTCTCTGATAACTATAGGATGACACACAGAATATGAAGAACTACGAAAAAATTATTATCTATCAGGTTTTTACCCGCCTTTTTGGAAATACGAATTTCAGAAATGAATGCGGCGGTTCATTACAAGAAAACGGCTGTGGAAAATTAGCCGATTTTACTCCCAAAGCTCTCAATGAAATTAAAAAGCTGGGGGCCACACATATTTGGTATACCGGTGTCATAGAGCATGCCACACAAACCAATTATACACGATATTCCATTCAGCCGGATCATCCTGCCGTTGTAAAAGGAAAAGCAGGTTCACCTTATGCCATAAAAGATTATTATGACATTGATCCTGACTTGGCCACCAGCATACCAGACAGAATGAAGGAATTCGAGCATTTGATTAAGCGTACACACGATGCCGGCTTGCAAGCTATCATAGACTTCGTACCTAATCACGTTGCCAGACAATACATATCAGATGCAAAACCTGCAGGTGTAAAAGATTTAGGGGAGGATGATGACCCGACACAGGCTTTCAATGCCAACAATAACTTTTACTATATACCAGGACAAAAACTTCAGGGAGAAATTGACCTGTATGCCAATCAAGAGGAACCCTATATCGAAGAACCTGCAAAGGCAACCGGGAATAACCGTTTTGATGCCTATCCTAACATAAACGACTGGTACGAAACCGTCAAGCTGAATTATGGTGTCGACTACATCAACAATACCGGCTGCCATTTCAATCCAGTACCCGACACTTGGATGAAAATGAAAGATATCCTACTGTTCTGGGCATCTAAAAACATCGACGGATTCCGCTGCGACATGGCTGAAATGGTTCCTGTAGAATTCTGGGGCTGGGTAATACCTCAAATTAAAGAAGTTTATCCCAATATTATTTTCATAGCAGAAGTTTACAATCCTAACGAATACAGAAACTATTTGTTCAACGGTCACTTCGACTATTTATACGACAAAGTAGGCTTATACGATACATTACGTGCCGTTACCTGCGGATATGCATCTGCAACTACCATTACCAACAGATGGCAGGAAGTGAACGATATACAGAGCCACATGCTCAACTTTCTGGAAAACCATGACGAACAGCGCATTGCATCCGACTTTTTTGCCGGAAATGCCAGCAAAGCTTTCCCAGCCATGATTGTAAGTGCATGCATGAATACCAATCCTTTGATGATTTACTTCGGACAGGAACTGGGTGAACCCGGAATGGATGAAGAAGGTTTCAGCGGACGCGACGGACGCACTACTATTTTCGATTATTGGAGCATCAGCTCTATCAGAAGATGGAGAAACAATAATAAATTTGACAACCGCTTGCTGAACGAAGAAGAAAAAAACATCCGCCGGTTCTACGTTTCACTGCTGAATCTGTGCAACAATGAAAAGGCAATTGCTAAAGGAGAATTTTTCGACTTGATGTATGCAAATCAGGGAAGCTGGCAGATGAATGAACACAAGCAATATGCCTTTTTCAGAAAATATGAAAAAGAACTGTTGCTTATTATCTGTAACTTCGACGAAATATCCAGTAGAATATCAATAAATATTCCTGAACATGCGTTCAATTACCTCAATATACCTCAAAGAGGAGAATTCAGTGCCCGTGAATTACTGACAGGTAAAAACGAAACATTAAATTTCTCTCCTACCAAACCGGTTACCGTAGAAGTTCCTGCTTGGGGAGGTAAAATACTGAAAATAAAATTATAACCCATCTCAACAGCCATGCTATGAATAAAAAACATAACATGGCTGTAGATATATCAGCTCTAACCCTCTAAATCATGCAGAAAAAATACACGTATCATACAGGAATTGCACTCAGCGGTGGATTCATACGCGGACTTGCACATTTAGGAATGCTCCAAGCTTTATTCGAACATGATATCCGACCGGATATTCTGTCTGGGACCAGTGCCGGAGCTATCGTAAGCGCTTTTATAGCCGATGGCAAAGAGCCTTTTGAAATCATGGAATTGTTCGAAGACCAGTCTTTTACCGACTTGGCCAGATTCAGTCCTGGAAAAGAAGGGTTGATGAAAATGGACAAATTCATTGATTTTCTGAAATCACATCTGAATGCACAAAAAATAGAAGATCTGAAAATCCCTACAGTCATCACAGCCACCGATTTCGATCATGGAAAATGTATACACTTTACCCAAGGAGAAATAACTAAACGCATAGCAGCTTCCTGCTGCATTCCTGTGTTATTCAAACCCATCGTAATCGGAAAAACACATTACGTAGACGGAGGCGTATTCATGAACATGCCTGTAAGTCCCATACGTGACTTATGCGAAGAAGTTATCGCCCTGAATGTCTACAAGATGATGAATGAAGAATACGATGACAATCTGATACACATCGCCTTGCGAGCATATCATTATATGTTCCAAGCCAATACCCTGCATGAATTGGAACAGGCAGACAGTATTATAGCTCCAGACGGATTAGAACACTTTGCCAATCATGAACTGGACAAAGCAGAAGATATTTTCCAGATAGGTTATCAGAAAGCACTGGACGTATTGGAAAGCCGTAAAAAATAAAACAACTTCTATATAATTATAAACCCCTTGTCTGTTCAAAACAGCAAGGGGTTCTAAAATTATCGTTTCAGTAAACCTATTTTCAAATTCAGCTTAAAATAATAAGCATTATTTTCACGCTCCAGATAACCATATTTATCTTTTTCAGTTGAGCCCTTCTCCAATCGGGAATTCTGGTACAGGAAATCAGCAAATACCTGACGGAAAGCCCGCTGATAGCACAGCACTTCCCCATCTCCCGTTACAAATAAAAATCCGGATATAGCCGATTCGATTCCGTTATAAAGTTTAGCCGGACGCATACCCATTGCCAAAGCAAGCAGGAATTCTTTGACTTTATATTCATAAAAGCCATGTTTATTAATCAATTCATCTTTAATTTTCAACGGATTACTTTGTTTAATAAGCTCCACCAAATCCGAAATTTTGGTTACACCATCCAGATGCATCAGGCGTACCATCTCCGCCAGAACACGAGCCATGTGCAAATCAATCATACCCAGATTGCTTCTGAATACTTTATCAGCCACATCGTTATACTTCAAAACTCCTCCCAAACGCTCAATCATTAACATTCTGCCTACAACATCATCTTCTTCACCGAAAGCATTGATCTTATTTACTGTTGGCGATGCAAATTTGACACCGGTTTGTTCAAACTTCAAGTTTGCCGAGCGGCCCCCATCCAGCAAAGGCAACATCATACCCAAGCGGGAACGTACACAAAAACCTGTAAGAGGAGCATCTTCCCGATAAAATGCAACACTGAAATCGGTCCGGTCATCAGTTTTAGCCTCCAAGTCAAACAACGCTATTTCATCAAGAAACTCTTCCACCCCATCCGGTGAAGTCGCATCATCCGTCTTTGAAGACCGTATTCCGTTCAAAATCAAATCGGCTACAACAGCAAAATCCTCACGGGGAATCCGCTTGTCCATATTTTCACCCACAATATGAATATCAGCATCTTCTACCACATAACGGCGTGTACCATCGTGTTCTTCACGCTGAATCATTGCTACAGGGATGCATAACGAATCATTCTTTTTCACATCAGGAGTACCTGCATACACATACCCATCTGCAAGCAGACGGAAAAACGCATAAACTTCTCCCCATTCTCTTTTTGTTGCTTCAAATGCCATAATACCAATTTTTTAAAGTACAAATATAGTAATAACGCATAATATTTTGGAAGAATAAAAGGAATTATCTACTTTTGTTAAGATACAACACCAGTTAATTCTTCAATAAACAAAAAGAAATGAAATACTCCAACGACTCTTTCCAACCATTGTTTAATAAAATATCTCCGATTATTAAACATGAAAAGATTTATAAAGCAATACACCGGCAACTTATGACCAAATGGTTTCAAACCTCTGTACTTCTGTGTATAGTAGGGTCTATTACTGCCATAATATACAGTTCATTCGAAGAGTCGGCCCCTTATCGAAATTATCTTTATTCATTCAACTACTTTGCATCCCTTGTCTATACTATTGAATACGTATTAAGGTTGATAGCCGCTCCTCTGCAATATCCGGACAGCAAATACTGGAAAGCCCGATTACGGTACGTTTTTTCCTTTTATGGAATTATTGACTTTGTCGCTATACTCCCGTTTGTGCTGATTTATCTTTATAAGGACTCTCCATCCATGCACATGATTGTGCTGGCATATATACTTATCATATTCAAACTCATTCGTTACTCCCGCTCTTTCCGCATGATAGGTTGGGTTTTGAGTCAGGTCAAAGAAGAATTAATAACAGCCTATACGGCCTGTGGCATCATGCTGTGCTTTTCAGGAATCCTGATGTATTATATCGAAAGAAATGCCCAACCGCAAGCATTTGCCAACATCGGCGACGGTTTTTGGTGGGCTATCGTTGCATTTACCACTGTAGGATATGGCGACATTTATCCCATCACACCTTTGGGAAGGATATTAAGCAGTCTCATCAGCCTCATCGGTATTGCCATGATTGCCATTCCTACCGGTATCATAAGCTCGGCGTTCATGAACATGATATTGGAGAAAAAACAGAACGACAACAATCCTCCGCAAACAAAATAATTTAGAGATAAAATTATGGAACAACAACCTCAACTCAACGAACACAATAAGCAGGAATACCCTCCCATGCATACCTGCGAGCACATCGTAAACAGAACCATGGTCAATCTGTTTAACTGTGGCAGGGCGGTTTCGGCACACATTGAACGTAAAAAAAGTAAACTTGATTTCTCATTACCCACATGTCCGCCGGCAGAGCAAATTCATGAAATAGAAGAAACTGTGAACCAAGTAATTCGGCAAAACCTGCCTGTTACCACTGAATTCATTACACAGGCAGAAGCAGTCGGCCGATTCGACCTGAAACGTTTACCTGAAAATGCAACAGAAACAGTGCGCATCGTTAAAGTCGGAGATTATGATGAATGCCTCTGCATCGGTCAGCACGTAACCAATACAGCCGAAATTGGAACCTTCAAAATTATCAGTTACGATTACAAAGAAGGTATTTTCAGAATTCGCTTCAAACTAATATAATTTTCTAAAAAAAGACGTGAACAGACCTACCATGAATGTATCTCTATTCACGTCTTTTTCCTACTCACCAACTCAGCACACCCATTTCTCCTCCAGTGCTACAGCCTGAGGGAAAATGACATTATTTTCCAGATGAATATGCTCGTATAAGTCACTCACAAATTTCTTCAAACGCTCCATCAGCAAGCGGTAACTGCCACAGCCGTCAGCAGGAGTACTAAAACCGTGCGTCAGTTCACTGATACGGTGATAGCGGTCACCTTCACCTTCATGCTCCATACGCATCACCCGGATAGGATTCTTTACCGTACCACAATGCATCTGCTCCAACGTGCGCCCTTCCTCTGAAGCTGCAAAGAGTTCCAGCAGATACGGAAACAGTACATTCTCTTCCTTTTGCAAATGCGATTCAAGGTCTTTCAACGACTCTACAAACAGGCCATGTAGCTCTAGCAATTCCGGATGCGCTTCACCGTGCGCTGCCAGAACCTTATTCATCAACACCAAAATTTCCGGTCCGTTCCGTCGAATCCCCCGATGATGAATTTTCAGTACATAATCAATCAGCAAGTCCAGTGGCCAGGAAGAAAAACCATGCTGCTGTTCTAAATGTATTTGCTGCAAAGCTTGTTCAACTTCATCCGGATTTACACCAGCATCCTTACAAGCCTGACTCAACAAAACATCACCATGACAACAAAAATCAATTCCATATTTCGAAAAAACAGCAGCTGTTGCAAAGTTATCAGCAACAATCTTACCTACACTTAAATTTTTCATATTCCAGTTTTTTATTATTCTGTTGCAAAATTGAGCAAAACAAAACATATAAACTGTAACCTATGTTACCACTACTCAAAAAATTGTAGAAAAATGAATTTTTCACCTATAATATATACCGAAAAACATTTTACATAAAAATCAATCGGAAATATTCATTGAATAATAAAATTATTCATCGTATCTTTACCAAGAAAATTATTTTAAGAATACTATAAAACCAAAGAACAAACTTTATGAATTACCTTTCAAAATCAATGATGGCTTTATGTATAGCCACTTGTCTGGGAGCATGTTCACAGCAAGAACAGTATTACGTAAAGCAAGCTATTTTCCCAGAAAATGCGACATTGGAACAAAAAGTAGAAATTGCAGCTCACCTGGTTCCTACTCCTCAGCAGTTGGAATGGCAAAAAATGGAGCTGACTGCATTTCTTCATTTTGGCGTAAATACCTTTACTGGTAGGGAATGGGGGGACGGAACGGAAGACCCGGCCGTTTTCAATCCGACTAACCTGGATGCCGACCAGTGGGTACGCACACTGAAAGAATGCGGCTTCAAAATGGTTATCCTCACAGCCAAGCATCACGACGGTTTCTGTCTGTGGCCTACAGCTACCACAAAACACTCGGTAGCATCCTCCAAATGGAAAGACGGAAAAGGCGATGTAGTTAAAGAATTACGTGATGCCTGTACCAAGTATGATATGAAATTTGGTGTATACCTTTCACCATGGGACCGTAACGCAGAATGCTACGGTGACTCTCCGAAATACAATCAGTTCTTTGTTGAACAGCTCACTGAACTGCTTACAAATTATGGAGAAGTGCACGAAGTATGGTTTGACGGTGCCAACGGAGAAGGCCCTAACGGCAAGAAACAGGAATACGACTGGACGCTTATTTATAAAACCATACACGAACTGCAGCCAAAGGCCGTTACAGCCATTATGGGGGACGACGTACGCTGGGTTGGTAACGAAAGCGGATTGGGACGTGACACTGAATGGAGTGCTACTGTGCTGAATCCGGGAGGCCTGCCTTCTGCCGAAGCAGGCAATAAAGCACTGGAAATTAATGCCATGAGCAAAGACCTTGGTAGCCGCGACATGCTTGCTAAAGCCAAGAGCGTACACTGGTATCCATCAGAAGTAGACGTTTCAATCCGTCCGGGATGGTTCTATCACGAAGCAGAAGACAGCAAAGTAAAAAGTCTGAAACACATGGTCGACATCTACTACAAGTCTGTAGGATGCAACTCGGTATTGCTTCTTAACATTCCACCCGACTGTGAAGGACGTATCAGTCAGGCTGACGAAACACGCTTAAAAGAATTTGCAGTCTATATCAACCAGACCTTCAGCAATAATCTGCTGAAAGAAGGCAACCAGTACTGGACTGCAAAAGGTAATGGTGAAAGCAAGACTTACGACCTGCAACCGGATGCTATATTCAATACCATCATGCTTCAGGAAGACATAGCAAAAGGACAGCGAGTAGAAGAATTTACCGTAGAAGCTTTTGTAGACAATACCTGGAAAGAAATTGCCAAAGGAACAACCATCGGCTATAAGAAACTGCTCCGTGTAGACGATTTAAAAGCAGAACAGCTGAAAGTAACCATCAAGGCATCCCGTTCCAATGCAAACATCCTGAATGTAGGTGCTTTCTACGCAGCTCCTATTCAGAATATGGCACAGGTAAACGAGTGGAACAACCTGTCCAGAGAAAACTGGAAAAAGGTTTCTGCACAGCCACTGGTAGTCGACTTAGGCAAGAAAGTTACGCTGAAAGCCTTTACCTACGCACCTGCAGGCCAGCAAGCCAAACCGTCTATGGCTTTCCATTATACGCTTTACATCAGTAACGATGGCAAACAGTGGAAAGAAATACCTACTACCGGTGAGTTCAGTAACATTGTGAACAACCCGATTCCACAGACAGTTCAGTTCAAGAAGGAAGAAACCGGCCGCTTTATCAAACTGGCAGCCACTACTCCTGACGGAGGAAAGGCTACTGTTGAACTGAATGAACTGGGTGTAACCGTAGTAAATCCCTAATTCCAAACAATAACAGTATTATCCATGAAAAAACATTTAACATTTATACTGTCATGCCTGTTGCTGCTTCTCGTCACCGAAGCAGCAACAGCTCAGGCACGCTTTGACAGGAAAAAGCTGTATATGGTAACTCCTGCCGGACAGCCCGACAAAGCATGGAATTTTTCTGCCAACAGTCCAAAAATACAGCTCACTTCCAAAAACGAAAGCAACAAGTCTCAGCTTTGGAGCATCGCCGACCTTTCAGGCAGTTTCCGTCTGATTAACCCTTACGAAAATCAGGCTGTACAGGCTGCTGCCAACCGTTTTGTTCAGGTTGCCGAAACAAACGGGTCCGATGAAATGCAGTTATGGCTTATCAAGCCCGTAGGCAATTACGTGCAGTTTATCCCTTCCAACCAGGCTAAATGGGTAGCTGCCACCCAGAAAGACGGTACTATTGCACTGGTGGATGCAGCCAAGGCAGGCGAAAGCAAGGAAACCTTGTTCAGCATCACAGCCAGCAGTGTAGCTGCTCCCGAAGGTGACAACAGCGCCCTTCGCGAAAAGGTATACTGGGAAGACGAAACCCGATTCGAAGAAAACAAGGAAAAAGGACATGCTACCTATACTCCTTACTTCAGTGAAGCCGAAATGCTGGCCGATAAAGAATTCTATGCTACCCCGTGGGTTTACACACAGAGTAAAGCCACCATGCTCCTGAACGGCGACTGGTATTTCGACTTTGTGCCTGAGCCTTCGAAACGCCCGACCGACTTCTACAAGGAAGACTTCGACGTGAGTAGCTGGGCTACCATTCCGGTTCCATCCAACTGGGAAATGCAGGGATACGACCGTCCTATCTATTGCAACGTAGAGTACCCGCATTCTAACACACCTCCTTATATTGATGCCCGCAAAGGTTTCAACGACGGCGGAAAGAACTATGGTATCAATCCTGTAGGCTCGTATGTACGCTATTTCGACCTGCCCGAAGGCTGGAGCAAACAGCGTACTTTCATTCAGTTTGGCGGTATCTACAGTGCAGCCTTTGTTTACTTGAACGGACAATACGTAGGCTATACACAGGGAGCCAACAACGTAGCCGAGTTCGACCTGACCAAGTATCTGCGTGAGGGACGCAACAAACTGGCCGTACAGGTATTCCGCTGGAGCGACGGTTCGTATCTGGAATGTCAGGACATGTTCCGCATGAGTGGTATCTTCCGCGATGTATATCTGTATAACACCCCGAAAGTAAGTGTGCGCGACCATTACATCACATCCAGACTGAATGCACGCGACCAATATAAGAGTGGTAAGATGCAAGTAGAGCTGACACTGGACAACCGTGATAAACTGAAAGGCAGCAAAGAGTTGGTTATCAAGCTGACCGACCCAGAAGGCCGTCTGGTTGCCGAGAAGAAGCAAAAAGCAACATTCTCTGCCGGCAAAGCAGAAACGAAGCTGAAAGTTCAGTTCAATGTAAAGAACCTGCAGGCTTGGACTGCCGAAACACCTAATCTGTATACTGTAAGCGTTATCCAGCGCGAAAACGGAAAGGATGAAATGGCTTTCTCTACCAAATACGGTTTCCGCGATGTTACACTGCGCGGCACCATCGTCTATATCAACGGACAGCGTGTTTTCTTCAAAGGAGTAAACCGCCACGACTCTCACCCGCTGTACGGACGTGCCGTAACAACTGAATCAATGTTGGAAGATGTGCTGCTGATGAAACGCAACAACATCAATACCATCCGTACATCACACTATCCTAATGCAGCCAAGATGTATGCCATGTTCGACTACTACGGACTGTATACTATGGACGAGGCCGATCTGGAAGACCATGCCAACCAGTCTATCAGCGACATGCCGTCGTGGATTCCTGCTTTTGTAGACCGCATTGACCGCATGGTGTTGCGCGACCGTAACCATCCGTCGGTTATCTTCTGGAGCTTGGGTAATGAGTGTGGAGGTGGAAACAACTTCCAGGCTTGCTACGGTGCAGCCAAACGTCTGGACCCTCGTCCTGTTCACCACGAAAGTACACGCGATGGAAAAGAGTATGGAGGAAACCGCTTCTCCGACCTTTATTCGAAGATGTATCCGGGCATGGACTGGATGGAACAGTACACCAGCTCACTGGACAAACCTATGTTCATCTGCGAGTATGCACATGCCATGGGTAATGCCATCGGTAACCTGCGTGAATACTGGAACAGTATCGAAAGCAGTTCAGCTACCATCGGTGGCGCTATCTGGGACTGGGTAGACCAGGCTATTTACGAACCGACAGACATCAAGAACGGTACTTACGAAGGCCGTCTGCATACAGGTTACGACTTCCCTGGCCCACATCAGGGTAACTTCTGCTCAAACGGTATCATTCCGGCTACCCGCCACGAATCACCGAAACTGAAAGAAGTGAAAGCAGTATACCAATACATCAAATTCCAGCTGGAAGGAACAGATGCTGACAAGAACACTGCTACTGTGAAGTTGCAGAATACCTACGACTTTATCTCGACCGAAGGATTCGAACTGGTTTGGGAAGTAGTGAAGAACGGAAACGTAGCAGGTACCAGTCAAATGAGACTGGATGCCATTGCCCCCGAAGCTGACCAACTCGTCACACTGGATTTGAAAGGCGTACAGCTGAAAGATGCTGCCGCTGCCGGCGAAGAGGTTATGCTGAATCTCTATGTAAAAGATATGCAGGAAAGAACCTGGGCAGCAGCCGGACATCTGATTGCCCAGCAGCAGTTTGAACTGAGCAAGCGCGGCAACCTGCCCGAACTGCGTGTAAACAGTCGTGTGGGTAAACTGGAAATTGCTAAAGACGAAAAGAGCCTGACGGTGAAAAACAGCTTCATCGAAGGTACATTCTGCCTGGCAACCGGACAGATGACTGCACTGAAAGTAAACGGCATGGATGTAATCTACGGCAAGGAAGGTTTCATCTACGATAACCACCGCTGGATAGAAAACGACGGATTCAAGCAGACAGAAAACGGACTGAATGCTACAGGTACTTGCGAAGCTACCGAAACAGCAGACGGTAAAGTGATTGTTAAAACCACTCGCGACGGAAGCTTGTGCGGAACAGAAATCAATTACACATTCCTTCCGAATGGTGTAATGGATATGGATGTGAAGTTCCTGCCCAAAACTGCCAACTTGCGCCGCACCGGACTGGTTTGCTCGGTTAATGCCGGACTGGACAATGTAGACTACTACGCATACGGTCCGTGGGAAAACTATATCGACCGTAAAGATGGATGTATGGTAGGACGCTATCACACTACCGTCAAAGATATGGTAGAACGCTACGTCAAACCTCAGTCTATGGGTAACCGTGAAGGTCTGCGCGAACTGAAACTTACCAACAAGCAAGGTGAAGGTATCCGCATCGAAACAGAAGGCAACGTATCCTTCTCTACACTGCGCTATACCGATGCCGACCTGATGAATGCCAAACATATGTGGGAATTGCAGGAACGTCCTTGCATCATCTTACATCTGGATGCACAGATTCGCGGTTTGGGCAATGCCAGCTGCGGTCCTGAAACCCTGCAGACCTACAAGATTCCTTTGATGCCTGTAAGCTTCAAGCTCAGAATCTCGGCATGCAATTAATTGCTTCCTATTATAACAGATAGCTATTTATACCACAGCGGACCGTCCCTTCATCGGAAACGGTCCGCTGTTTTTCTTTTGCCCTTATCAATTTATCACCATGCCTCTCCTTTCACATAAAGCGGCTGATAGCGGCTTCCCAAATTCTTTAGCCTGCCCTCGTCCAGCAACCGACGGATGGTTCGCAATGCCTTTACGGTATTAAACCCTGTGATTTCCTCCATATCCGTGCGCCTCATAAAATTGTTCTTTTTGAAAAAACCGGCTACCACAGCCAGCACTTCCGGCTGTGACAATTTAGACGAATGCCGGGCAGAAGCCTTTACACGCTTTACTTCGAGTGTCTGAAAACGCTCCTTAAACTCCTTGTCGGGCATAAACTTCACCGCTTTAACCCTAATATCGTCAGCTGTAACATGCTTGGAGTTACTTCCAGGCACATACTTCAGTATCAGGCGGAAAAATCCCAATCCCTCGATATGTACCGAACAACTGTTTTTTAAAGCAACTGCCATCTCTTCGGACAAAGCCGTAATTACTGCATTTACATCAGCCGGCGAAGCCGTGCATTTACAACTGATTCGTTCACTCAATTTCTTGGTGTCCACCACCCCACTAGTCAATACTTTGGGATGAGGAAGATGTGTTGCCTCCTTGTCGACAACTGGGCTTTCAAAGATATCAAATTTGATAGTCATTTTTCCCTTCTTAAAATTTATAATTTTATTAATACTCTCTGTAGTCATACATCGGTGGTTTGCTACTTTATCATTGATATGACTTATATATAGCTCTACTGCGAACAAAGTGCCTCATAGCTATCCTAAACATTCGGCTTTAAAATGACAAACTCCGAATAGACCGATGCGAAAATAAGATACAGGGAAAAAGAAGTGCACTTAAATGATACTGGTTGTTACTTCATTATGGGAAAAGATAAATAAATTCTCATCATACATGCCATTTCACTAAAAATCCCTATATTTACAAAAGCACTAATTACAGATTACAAACACCCCTTTGCACTATGGAACACACCCTCACCCTAAGCATTACCCTATTCACCGCTATCATATTAATAGTAAGTGGAACAATAGTTGTAAAAAGGCCAAGCCTACTGTCTAATTATAAATCGTTTACCGAAGAAGAAAAAGCATCTCCGGCATTTAAAACGTATTTGAAACGCGTTCGCAATATCATGATTGGAGCAGCAGTTATCATCGTTGCAGGTCAATTCCTAAGTATGCTGACCGATTCAGGAATCTTTTTTATCATTTCAATCCTACTGATGTGCATTGGTTTAGCCCCCGCACTATTTTACTGTCAGGCAAAGGTTTCCAAACGAATGCACCGAAAAAGTCTGATTTATGCAGGCTCATTTCTGATAATCTCATTAGTCATATTGGGAGGATTACTCATTCCGTCTTTGTACGGAGGAAACGTATCGTACGAAAACGATACGTTACGCATCTCGGGGATATATGGTGCGAAACTGAAAAAAGACGAAATAAAATCAATAACAAAAGTGGATGCCATCCCGCAAGTTAATCTTCGAACCAACGGATTCGGACTGGGATATATCCGTAAAGGCTTCTTTCGCACCGTAGATGGCAAAACCGTGCACTTTGTACTGGCAAGCAACAATCTGCCTGCCTTGCACATCAGCACCATAAACGGAGAAAACATCTATGTAAATACACTGGATTCGAAGGAAATGGATGAAGTAATCCAACTGTTTAGAAAAGAAAACAACTAATCATGCGAATCAGCAGTTGGCTTTCTGATTCAAAAATTAAAAATTAACAAA
>OGMI01000423.1_pt1 | contig 20535 bp, 16 predicted proteins | sample 1573201 | NCBI WGS metagenome assembly OGMI01 (sample SAMEA2582012, study PRJEB24529) | metagenome | biome: Human gut stool | place: China | collected 2011
GTTAGTGCGTGAGGTCGTAAGCAAATACGACGTGGATGGTGTTCATTTTGACTACATTCGCTATCCCGAACATGGTAAGAATTTTCCGGACAAAGCAAGTTACAGAAAATACGGGAAAGGTCTTTCACTGGAAGCGTGGAGGCGGAATAATATTACCGCCATTGTTCGTCGTCTTTACACCGATGTCAAGCAACTGAAGCCTTGGGTTAAAGTCAGCAGTTCGCCTATCGGTAAGTATAATGATACTCCCCGTTATGGCTCCCGTGGCTGGAATGCCTATGCAGAGGTGTATCAGGATGCACAGCGATGGATGAAAGAAGGCATACACGATGCGCTTTTCCCCATGATGTATTTCCAGGGTAACAATTTCTATCCTTTTGCATTAGACTGGAAAGAGAACAGTAACGGCAGATGGATTGTACCGGGACTGGGCGTTTATTTTCTTGACCCATCAGAGCAAGACTGGAAACTGGATGAAGTCGTTCGCCAGGTTTATTTTACCCGACAGATTGGGGTGGCCGGACAGGGCTATTTCCGTAACCGCTTTTTGTTGAAGAATACAAAAGGTTTACTGGATGAATTGAAGGAGAAGTTTTATGTATATCCTGCGCTGATTCCACCAATGAAATGGATGGACAGCATTCCTCCTGCGCAGCCTGCCACGGTGAATGTTTCGGTTGTAGAAGGACAAGTTGCTTTAAAATGGGCAGCATCGTCCGATAATCATTCTTATCCTGTATACTATCGTGTCTATGCATCCAATCATTATCCAGTTGACACGGAGAATATACGTTGTCTGATAGCAGACCATCTGTCCGAAACCAGTTATACATTTCAGCCGGCATTTCCATGGAAACAGAAGGTTTATTATACTGTGACAGCCGTAGACCGTTTCGGGAATGAAAGTCGTCCAGCTTTTGTAAACGGACCTAAAGATGAGGCTTTTCCCGTGCTGTTGCAAAAAAGTGAAATTTTGCAGATGAAGAGACTGTCAGGAAGTGAGGTGTATATCCTTACTGATGCAACGGGCAGGGAAGTACTTCGCGGCAGTCAACTCACAACTTCTGATCTGGAAAAAATACCGGCCGGTCTGTATATCCTGAAATTGAAAAAGGAAGATGGAAGGCTGGTAAATAAAGGCGTAATGGTGAGATAATTATATAAAATCGGTTTCTAATAAGGTTTTCCGCAAAATAATCGTTAAATTTGCGCATTCATATAGTACATTAAAAAATAATTTACCCATGAGTAATCAGCGATACATGCAACGCGGCGTTTCTGCATCCAAGGAAGATGTACATAACGCAATCAAGAACATTGATAAAGGTATTTTCCCGAAAGCATTCTGTAAAATCATTCCGGATATTCTGGGAGGTGATCCTGAATATTGTAATATCATGCATGCCGACGGTGCGGGTACAAAATCGTCTTTGGCATATCTGTACTGGAAGGAAACTGGCGACTTGTCTGTATGGAAAGGTATTGCCCAGGATGCTTTGATTATGAATATTGATGACCTGCTTTGTGTAGGAGCTGTCGATAATATCCTGGTATCATCTACTATCGGACGTAACAAACTCTTGGTTCCGGGTGAAGTCATTTCGGCTATCATTAACGGAACAGACGAATTGTTGGCCGAACTGCGTGAAATGGGTGTAGGTGTATATGCTACCGGTGGTGAGACTGCCGATGTTGGCGACCTGGTACGTACCATCATTGTGGACAGTACTGTAACTTGCCGTATGAAACGTGCTGATGTAATTGACAATGCAAACATCCGTCCGGGTGATGTGATTGTAGGCTTGGCTTCTTACGGACAGGCTACTTACGAAAAAGAATATAACGGTGGTATGGGTAGCAACGGTCTGACAAGTGCCCGTCACGATGTATTTGCAAAATATCTGGCCGAAAAATATCCGGAAAGTTACGATAAGGCTGTGCCCGAGGATTTGGTTTACAGCGGTAATCTGAAACTGACAGATGCTGTAGAAGGTTCTCCGCTGGATGCCGGTAAGCTGGTACTTTCTCCAACTCGTACATATGCTCCGGTAGTGAAGAAATTGCTCGATGCATTGCGTCCTCAGATTCACGGTATGGTTCACTGTTCGGGGGGTGCACAGACTAAAGTTCTGCACTTCGTAGGCGACAACTGCCGTGTGATTAAGGATAACCTTTTCCCTGTTCCTCCTTTGTTCCGTACTATCAAAGAACAGAGTGGTACCGATTGGGATGAAATGTACAAGGTATTCAATATGGGACATCGTCTGGAAGTATATCTCTCTCCTGAACATGCAGAACAGGTTATCGAAATCAGCAAGTCATTTAATATTGATGCGCAGATTATCGGTCGAATTGAAGAAAGCAACGGCTCTAAGGAATTGATTATCAAAAGCGAATTTGGAGAATTCAAGTATTAATCTTTAACCCTCGTTTATTTCACATTATTATGGGACTTCTTATTGTAATATTAGTTGTTGTGTGCGTGATTGCATGGATGCAATATTACAGACGGAGAAAGCATTGATAATTGTGAATTGTTTTATATGGCAGAAAACAATACATTATTAGAAAAACTGGATGGACTGGTAGCCCGTTTCGAGGAAGTTTCTACGCTCATTACGGACCCGAATGTCATTGCCGACCAGAAGCGTTATGTAAAACTCACCAAGGAATACAAAGAGCTGGGTGATATTATGAATGCCCGTAAGGAATACTTGCAATGCATTAACGGTCTGGAAGAGGCGAAGATGATGATGGCTGAAAGCGATCCGGAAATGAAGGAAATGGCACGCGAAGAAGCTGCTGCCTGTGAAGCTCGTATTCCGGAGCTGGAGGAGGAAATCAAGCTGCTTCTTGTTCCGGCTGACCCGCAGGATGACCGTAATGCCATTCTTGAAATCCGAGGTGGAACAGGTGGTGATGAGGCTGCAATCTTTGCGGGAGACTTGTTCCGTATGTACTCGAAATATTGTGAGTCGAAAGGTTGGAAACTGGTGGTTTCAAGGAAATTATCTGTTCTGTAACCGGCGATAAAGTATACGGTACACTGAAGTATGAATCGGGAGTTCACCGTGTACAGCGTGTTCCGGCAACCGAAACACAAGGCCGCGTACATACTTCGGCTGCTTCGGTAGCTGTTCTGCCCGAGGCTGAACCGTTTGATGTGGAAATCAACGAAGGTGAAATCAAGTGGGATACTTTCCGAAGCGGTGGTGCCGGTGGTCAGAACGTTAACAAGGTAGAATCAGGTGTACGCTTGCGTTACAACTGGAAGAATCCGAATACCGGTGTTGTAGAGGAAATCCTGATAGAATGTACCGAAACACGAGACCAGCCAAAGAATAAGGAACGTGCACTTTCGCGTCTGCGTACTTTCATTTACGACAAGGAGCATCAGAAGTATATTGATGATATTGCCTCAAAGCGTAAAACAATGGTAAGTACCGGAGACCGTTCGGCTAAAATCCGTACATATAACTATCCGCAGGGACGAATCACCGATCACCGCATCAATTATACGATTTATAATCTGGCTGCATTTATGGACGGTGATATTCAAGATTGCATAGACCACCTGATTGTAGCCGAAAATGCAGAAAGACTGAAGGAAAGCGAATTATAAATCAGATAGCAAGTTGACATAATACATAAAAAATTATCCATTATGAACAAACAGCAATTATTCGAAAACATCAAGAAGAAACAGTCATTCCTTTGTGTAGGACTTGACACTGATATCAAGAAGATTCCTGAACACCTTCTGAAAGAAGAAGACCCTATATTTGCATTCAACAAGGCCATCATCGATGCAACTGCTCCTTACTGTATTGCCTACAAACCTAACTTGGCTTTCTATGAAAGCATGGGCGTAAAAGGATGGATTGCTTTCGAAAAGACCGTAGAATACATCAAGATAAACTATCCGGACCAGTTCATTATTGCCGATGCAAAACGTGGTGACATTGGTAATACTTCGGCTATGTACGCCCGTACATTCTTCGAAGAACTGAACATTGATTCGGTAACAGTAGCTCCCTACATGGGTGAAGACAGTGTCACTCCTTTCCTTACTTACGAAGGCAAATGGGTTATTCTGCTGGCGCTTACATCAAACAAAGGTTCACACGATTTCCAGCTGACTGCTGATACAGAAGGTGAACGTCTGTTCGAAAAAGTACTTCGCAAATCGCAGGAATGGGCAAACGATGAAAATATGATGTATGTGGTAGGTGCTACACAGGGCCGCATGTTCGAAGACATCCGTAAGATTGTTCCTAACCACTTCCTTTTGGTTCCAGGTATTGGAGCACAGGGTGGTTCTTTGGAAGAAGTCTGCAAATACGGTATGACAAAAGAATGCGGACTTATTGTAAATTCAAGCCGTGCCATTATTTATGCAGATAAGACAGAAAACTTTGCTGTAGTTGCCGGTGAAGAAGCCCAAAAAGTTCAGCAGCAGATGGCAGAGCAATTGAATAAAATGATTTGAGCGGTATAATCATTCAAGATTCGGTTAATAAACGGAATCTTGTTTGTTTGTGTGTTAAATCAGTAAAATACAGGAGGCATATCCACTCAGAAAGAGTAGGGTATGCCTCCTTTCTTTTTGGGGTAACCCTATGTTTTAAGTGTTGTGCATCAGTGATTTAAGTTTATCTGTACTATGATGTATGTTGGTTACACTTGTGAGGTACGTTTTTCTCTAAAGTGATGCAGGTTTATCATGAAAGTGATAAATTATAAGGTCATTGTTGGATGGTAGAAATGCTGTGGCTTGTTTTTATTCAGCCTGTTGGAGAGGAGTTTATTTTCAAGAAAAAGAGTGGCATACAAGTAAATAATTGGAGAATAGTAGGTTTTCTAAAAAAAAAATACGTAATTTGCATAATTAAGAGCGTGTATGCGCTTTATTGTATGACTTAATAATTGACTTTAAAGTTCAAAACAAATAGATTTATGGAGTTCTCGGCGAAACAAATTGCAGAATATGTTCAAGGCGAAATTGTTGGAAACGAAAATGCAACCATACATACATTTGCCAAGATAGAAGAAGGCGTGCCCGGTGCGCTGACTTTTTTGGCAAACCCCAAATACACTCATTATATATACGAAACGGCAGCCTCTGTAGTGCTTGTCAATAAGGACTTTGTTCCGGAACATGCGCTGGAGTGTACGCTGATTAAAGTAGATAATGCATACGAATGTCTGGCCAAGCTGATGACATTGTACGAAGCAAGCAAACCTCGTAAAACCGGAATCGACCCATTGGCTTCCATTGCAGCAACTGCGAAGATTGGAGAGAATGTATATATCGCTCCCTTTGCCTGTGTGGAAGACGGTGCCGTGGTTGGTGACAATACCGTATTGCACCCTCATGTGACAATCGGTGCTCATGCTAAAGTTGGCAATGACTGTGTTCTTTATCCTAACGTAACGGTTTATCATGATTGCCGGATAGGCGACCGCTGTATCCTGCATGCCGGCTCGGTAGTGGGAGCAGATGGATTTGGATTTGCACCTGCGGCAGACGGATATGAAAAGATTCCTCAGATTGGTATTGTGGTGTTGGAAGATGATGTAGAGATTGGTGCCAATACTTGTGTAGACCGTGCTACGATGGGAGCAACGGTGGTAAAACGAGGTGTTAAGTTGGACAATCTGGTGCAAGTAGCTCATAATGTCGAGATTGGAAGCAATACGGTAATCGCTTCGCAGACAGGTATTGCCGGTTCGGCCAAGATAGGAGAGTGGTGTATGTTTGGAGGCCAGGTAGGTGTAGCCGGACATATCAAGGTGGGCGACCGGGTGAACGTAGGTGCACAGTCGGGTATCCCTGGCAATACACCTTCGGGCGTAACTCTTATGGGCTATCCGGCCATCGATCCGAAACAGTTTGCCCGTTCTTCTGTAATCTACAAGAAATTGCCTGAGATGTATGCAGAACTGAACAGTCTGAAAAAAGAAATCGAAAATTTGAAACAACAACTAATTAAAGAATAAACCCATGTTGAAACAAAAAACTTTAGGTGGAAGTTTTTCACTGAATGGAAAGGGGCTTCATACAGGTTTGAAACTTACCGTAACTTTTAATCCGGCTCCGGAAAACTACGGCTACAAGATTCAGCGTATCGATTTGGACGACCAACCGATTATTGACGCTGTTGCCGAGAATGTTACCGATACGACCCGGGGAACTGTTTTGAACAAAAATGGTGTGAAGGTAAGTACTATCGAGCATGCTATGGCTTCGTTGTATGCTGCTGGAATAGACAACTGTCTGATTCAGGTAAACGGTCCTGAGTTTCCTATTCTGGACGGTAGTGCAAAAGCATACGTAGAATGCATTAAGCGTGTGGGTATTCAGGAACAGAATGCTTTAAAAGACTATTATATCATCAAGTCGAAGATTGAATTTAAAGATGAAGCTACAGGTTCGTCCATCATTGTTTTGCCGGATGAATCTTTCAGCGTGAATGCTTTGATTTCGTACGACTCGCAGATTCTGACCAACCAGTTTGCTACTTTGGAAAATATGGCAGATTTCCCTACCGAAGTAGCTTCGGCAAGAACATTTGTTTTTGTGCGTGAGATTGAACCGTTGCTCAATGCCGGACTGATTAAGGGAGGCGACCTGGACAATGCTATCGTGATTTACGAACGGAAGATGAGTCAGGAAAACTTCGACAAGCTGGCAGATATCATGGGAGTTCCTCACATGGATGCTGATAAAATAGGTTATATCAATCATATTCCTTTGGTTTGGCCTAATGAACCGGCTCGTCATAAACTGCTGGACATTATCGGCGACTTGGCTTTGATTGGCAAGCCTATCAAAGGTAGAATCATTGCTACACGTCCCGGTCATACTATCAATAATAAGTTTGCTCGTCAGATTCGTAAAGAGATTCGTTTGCACGAGATACAGGCACCTGTATACAACTGTAACGAAGCACCGTTGATGGACGTAAACCGTATTCGTGAACTATTGCCACACCGTTATCCGTTCCAGTTAGTGGATAAGGTGATAGAAATAGGTGCCAACTACATTGTTGGTGTGAAAAATGTGACCTCGAACGAACCTTTCTTCCAGGGACATTTCCCGCAGGAACCCGTTATGCCGGGAGTATTGCAGATTGAGGCTATGGCACAGGTAGGTGGTCTGCTGGTGCTGAACTCGATAGAAGAACCGGAGAAATATTCGACTTATTTCCTGAAGATAGATGGTGTGAAATTCCGTCAGAAAGTAGTGCCGGGAGATACCCTTCTGTTCCGTGTAGAACTGCTGGCTCCTATCCGCAGAGGAATTTCGACCATGAAAGGTTATGTGTTTGTAGGTGAGAAAGTGGTTTGTGAAGCAGAATTTATGGCTCAAATTATAAAAAATAAATGACATGATAAGTCCGCTAGCATATATTGATCCTGAAGCCCAGATAGGCGAAAATGTAGAGATAGGCCCGTTTGTCTTTATTGACAAGAATGTGGTGATAGGAGACAACAACGTGATAATGCCGAATGCGAATATTCTGTACGGAAGCCGTATTGGTAATAACAACCGCATTTTCCCGGGAGCTGTAATCGGTGCTGTTCCTCAAGACTTGAAGTTCAGAGGTGAAGAAACTACAGCCGAAATCGGTGATAATAACACAATCCGTGAAAATGTAACCATCAATCGTGGTACGGCAGCCAAGGGAAAGACTGTGGTGGGTAATAACAACCTGCTGATGGAAGGAGTGCATGTGGCACACGATACGATTGTGGGTAGCAACTGTATTATTGGAAACTCTACCAAGATGGCCGGTGAAGTAGTTATTGACGACAATGCCATTGTGAGTGCCAATGTACTGATGCATCAGTTTTGTCGTGTGGGCGGCTATGTCATGATTCAGGGAGGTTCGCGTTTCAGTAAAGATATACCACCATTTATTATTGCCGGTCGTGAACCGATTGCCTATAGCGGGATAAACATTGTAGGCCTCAGAAGAAGAGGTTTCTCGAACGAACTGATAGAGAATATCCACAATGCATACCGTATCATATATAACAGCGGAAAGAATGTAAGCGATGCCTTGGTTCAGATTCGTGAGGAAATTCCGATGACTCCCGAAATAGAATATATCGTTTCTTTCATCGAAAATTCACAGAGAGGTATACTACGCTAAAAAAAGTTTTTATAACTTTACGGCAACAAAATTCTATATTGAAAAAGAAATATGGTATATAAATTTAGAATCATCTCTGATGAATCGGATGATTTTATCAGAGAAATACAGATAGACTCTGAAGCTTCTTTCTATGACTTGCACGAAGCTATCATTAAGTCGGTAGGATATACGGATGACCAGATGACTTCTTTCTTTACTTGTGATGATGACTGGGAAAAAGAAAAAGAGGTAACGCTGGAAGACATGGGTAATGATAGCTATGAGGAAGACTCGTATGTGATGAAGGATACCCGGTTAAGTGATTTGCTGGAGGATGAGAAGCAGAAGCTGATTTATGTTTTCGACCCGTTGGCAGAGCGTGTTTTCTTCATCGAATTGTCGGAAATCATAACTGGAAAAGATTTGAAGCAGGCTAAATGTACCCGCAAGGAAGGAGATGCTCCTAAGCAAACCATTGATTTTGATGAGCAGCTGAACAGTAGCGCTTCTCTTGACCTGGATGAAAACTTCTATGGCGATCAGGAATTTGATATGGAAGATTTTGATCCGGAAGGTTTCGAAATGGGCGAAGGAGGAGGAAATCCTTACGATGACGACAGATATTAATTTCGTATAATATTATTTTCTTAAGCGGATTACAATGGCATTTGCGCTTTGACGCAGGGATTGTAATCCGCTTATTTTTTCAGTATGACAAAACCTACGCTAATTGTTTTAATAGGTCCTACGGGAGTCGGAAAGACGGAGTTAAGTCTTTCTATTGCCAAAAAATACAATACCTCCATTGTATCCTGCGATTCGAGACAACTCTATGCCGATTTGAAGATAGGAACAGCAGCTCCTACTCCAGAACAATTGGCTGCTGTGCCTCATTATTTTGTAGGAACTTTGGGGCTGGAAGACTATTATAGTGCCGCTCAGTTTGAAACCGATGTTTTGAAAAAACTGGACGAACTGTTCCAGAAAAATCCTGTGGTATTGATGACCGGAGGCTCCATGATGTATGTGGATGCAGTATGCAAAGGTATAGATGATATACCGACCGTAGATGCAGAGACCCGTGAGCTGATGATACGGCGTTATGAAGAGGAAGGGCTGGAGCGTCTTTGTGCAGAGTTGAAGATTTTAGACCCGGAGTATTATGCCATAGTAGACTTGAAGAATCCGAAACGGGTGATTCATGCCTTGGAAATTTGCTATATGACTGGAAAAACATATACTTCATTCCGTACCCGGACTTGCAAGGAACGTCCTTTCAATATTTTGAAAATAGGTTTGAAAAGAGACCGTGAAGAATTGTACGAACGCATCAACCGGCGTGTGGATATGATGATGGACGAAGGTCTGCTTGAAGAAGTGAAAGCTGTATATGCCTACCGGAACTTGAATTCACTGAATACAGTGGGCTATAAGGAATTATTCAAATACCTGGATGGGGAATGGGAGCTTTCTTTTGCAGTGGACAAAATCAAGCAGAATTCGCGCATATATTCCCGTAAACAGATGACGTGGTTCAAACGTGATTCCGAGATAGCCTGGTTCCATCCTGACGCAAAAGAAGAAATTATGGCGTACCTGGATGCACATCTGGATTGTTGAGCCGCTAAAATGCGCTGATGAACTCGTCAAAGCTTTGTTCAGTGATGTGCATCTTCTCTTTCAGACGCATTTTTTTTCGCGAAATGCTTCCTTTGGCTATGTGATAGATCTCGGCAAGCAGTGCCATGGGAAGCTCCATTTTTATAAGACAGCAAAAGCGGAGCTCTTCTTCGGTCAGCGAACTGCAATGCTCTTTTAGCCGGGTGGTAAACTGGTTGAAGCATGCATCTGTATTGTGCACAATAATTTCCCAATCTTCGTCTTGCAGGTGTAAGGCACCTTGTGCATTCTGCCTGCGCATAAGGATGGGAAGAGTAATGGCATTCAGCCTTTTGTAATATTCAATATTTTGGTTGAGTTTTTCTATCTCATGCTGTTTTTGTTTTTCTTTTTCCTGAGCAAGCGCTATTTCGGTTTCTTGCTGCAGCATACACATTTCCATTCTTTGAATTTTTTCTTCCTTGAGCTCTTCGGATAATTTACGTTTGTTTTGTTTGGTTCGGTAGTATCCCAGGCATAGCAGGCATATCCCTATGGATGCCAGGGCAAAGAGGCGGTAAAAAATAAGTTTTACTTCGGCTGTTTCCTGTTCGGCCTGACGGGCACGTTCGCGCTGTCGTTTGTACTCGTGCAGACTCTGGATTTTTTCAATCAGCTCCTCTTTCCGGTCTGCATCCAGCGAATCTCTAAGTAGGACGTGCTTTTTCAGATATTGCGCGGCAGCGGTATTGTTTCCATTTTTTTCGTTCAGTTTCGACAGTTCACGATAGGCACGGATTTGTTCTGTCATAGGAACTGTACCTATATACGATAAAATCTGGCTCATGGCAGCTGTTGTCTGGCCGCACTCTCCCAAAATATACCCTTTTCGTATGGCTATGTTTGGCAGACTGATGCTGTCAGTATTGGCAGCCAGCGCATTTTCAATATGTAGCAAAGCACTGTCCGGTTGCATTTGCATGAGGTATATATTGCTCAGTTCTGTTTCGAATAGAGCAATATCATCCTTATGGCTATTGTCCAGTAAACTGATAGCTTGTGTGAGAAACCCGATGGCAGGTGGAAAGTTCTGTTCGTTGATGCAGCAAAGAGCCTGTTCATAAAAAGCTTTTGCAATTAGATATTTATCGTTGAGCTCCTCCTGGGCAATCCATAGAACCTTTTTTAAGTAATTATGGGCTTCTGTCGACATCTTGAAACGGCATATTTGTGCCTGACGGATGTTTGTCCAGTATTGCAGGTATCGATTTTCGTTCGAGAGTAAAGCAGCCTGATCATAGCAATCTGTAGCTCGAAGAAAAAAATGATTTAATCGGTATATTTCTCCCTGCAGGTAGTAACTCTCCGCCAGCCGTTTAGCATCTTTTTGTGCCTTAAAATACCGGATAGGGATGTGCAGCAGGGTATCATGAAGGGAAATGTTCTGAGTTTTCAATGCAATTTTTGTCTGAATAAGGATGTATAAGGCCTTTTCTTCCTGACTCATCCGGGTAGTATCTATATTTTTCAGTGAGTGATTTTTAGGAAAATTGCCAGAAAAAGCAGCTTTTTCCAATTGTTGAAACTGGAGTAGTCGTGGTGATTTTTCAGAGCTGTATGCTGCTGAAAATGTAGTCAGCACAAGTAATAAGGGTATGAGTAGAATAATTCTTTGGGTGAGTTTGTTCATAATCGATACACATCATTTTTTCAAAGATAAAACGAAAGAGGTAATGCAAGGTGTTTTGAACTTATATTTACTTCAAATTAACGAAAAACTACGTTTATTTGATGTATGAAAATGCAAAAGCCAGAAAGCTGATGTCGGGCTTTCTGGCTTAATGTGTATCAGTTAAAAAGATTTCTAGCTGAATCAGTGTGCATAGAGATTGGTAAACGGAATCTCTTTATTCTGCTTGTTCAGGACTTTCAGGCTCAGTGTACCTCCGTTGCTGTCGAAGTAGCGGATTTCGATAGGATGGTATCCTTTAGCTAAAGCCTTCTGTCCTATTACTTCACGCGGGCCGTGAGGACCGTCGTTGTCAACCACCTGTTCTTTGTCGATAACCAGTGTACTGCCATCGTCAGAAAGCAAGGCAAATGTGTAGATATCGTCTTCAGGAACATTGATGTATCCGGTGATAACCAATCCGATGTTTCCACTCACTTTTTGCGGGATACATACATTTTCTATCTTATAGTTTCCTTTAACGGAAGCTTTGGTGATGTCTTCGCATTTATTGCCTTTAAAGTCATGCCATACAGCTTTCAGCCCCGGATTGCTTGGTGCAGCCTGAGTGGCTGGAGCATATTCACTCTTGATGAATTTTGTTTCGAAAGTGTCACTCGGTTTGCCGTTGGCACGGAATGTACGGAATTTGAAATCGGTTGTTTCTGTGATATGAATCGGACCTGTATATTCCTTAGATTCGATTGTCGGAGTGCTTCCATCTGTTGTATAGTAAACTTTTGCACTCGGGTCGATGCAAGAGATAGAAACAGAATCTTCGCCAATGAAAGCATTGGTTTTATTGAAACCTTCCAAATCGGGTACTCTGTAATTAATGTTCATTACATTGAGGCGTTCAAAATGACTGCCCAGTCTTTGGACGAATTCATCCCAGTTCTTTTGCGACGGATCGCTCCATCCCAGTTCGGCGATGGCAATCATACGTGGTACAGTCATGTATTGCATACGTTCGCGTGACGGAATCCATTCGCACCAGATATTACCTTGTACACCGAGGATAAGCTTTTGCAATGCCGGATCTTTGACCTCTTCTGTCGGGTCATAGTTGTAAATGTTTGGCAATGATTTGCTATCCTGCTGATAATCCAGATAGAACTGGCCGTTGGGAGTAAATATAATCGGATTACCCTGACCGGTAGTCTTTTCAGGAGCATCTTTTGCCCAGCTGCGCCACCACATAACAGTAGCAGTCTTAGAAAGTCCACCTTCCAGGATTTCGTCCCAACCAATCATTTCTTTACCTTTTTCATTGAAGAAATGTTCCATTTCATGAATGAACCATGACTGAAGCTCTTCTTCGTTTTTCAGTTTGTTGTCTTTCATGCGTTTCTGGCAGTCCGGACATTTTTTCCAGTTGATTTTTTCCACTTCATCTCCACCGATATGGATGTATTTATAGGGGAACAAGTCAACAATTTCTGTATATACATTTTTGCAGAATTCCATTGCAGAGTCTTTACCCGGACAAACGGGAGATGAAAAAGTCTGTCCCCATCCGGTTTCCTTGAAGCAGGATACACCATCGTAGTTGCTTACGGCTGCAAGCATGTGTCCCGGCATATCAATTTCAGGAACAACATCAATGCCTCGTACCTGAGCGTAGGCAACGATTTCCTTGATATCTTGCTGAGTATAGAATCCTCCGTACAGCGTATCTCCTTCTACAACACGGATTTTATCTTCTGGCAACAGGTAGTCGGGGTTGTTTTCCTTGGCAGCGAGTTCCAGACAAGTCTTGTCCTGATTGTTGTATTTTCTCCAGGCACCTTTTTCAGTCAGTAGCGGATACTTCTTGATTTCAATACGCCATCCCTGGTCGTCGGTAAGATGCCAGTGGAATTTGTTCATCTTGTAGAGTGCCATTACGTCGAGCAACTCCTTGATTTCGTCTTTATTATAAAAATGTCTGGACACATCGAGCATAAGTCCGCGCCATTCATAGTGTGGAGCATCTGTAATGTTCACAGCAGGTATGGCCCAGTCTGTTCCTGAAACCTTTGTTTTTGACTCGATAGCTGCAGGGAACAGCTGGCGAAGCGTTTCGATACCGGCAATCACTCCGTTGTATCCGTTTCCGGCAATACTTACTTTGCCGTCGGTAGATGAAAGAACGTATCCACCTGCCGGACTGGTTTGTTGGGTGGTAAGCGTGATATCTCCCTTACCTTGTTCTATGTTGAATGTGTATCCGGTCGCTGTAGAGAGCATGCCTGCCAAATATTCTGCTGCCGGAGCCAGGGCTTCATTTTCGTATCCGATGGTAGCCTTGTTCTTTAGAATAAAGACTCCGGTACCCTGTTCTACTTTATTAGGAAGCGGAATCAGTTCGATGTCACTCACCTGTGCTGTTTCTGTACAGGCACCTAGCCAGATAGACCCTGCCAGTGTCAGTGCACCAAAAATAGTTTTACTTAGTTTTGTTGACATAAATAGGATGATTTTATAAGGTTTAAATAATTTCGATGCCTTGTTCGGCACATAAAGCCAAGCCGATATCTTTTAATTTGAATTTCTGTATTTTTCCACTTCCGGTCATCGGGAATTCCTTGATGAAGAAGATGTATTTAGGAATCTTGTAACGTGCAATTTTGTTCTTGCAGAAATCGCGGACGTCAAACTCATCCATGGTTACACCTTCATGCAAGATGATGAATGCACCTACTGCCTCACCGTATTTTTGGGACGGAATGCCTGCAACCTGCACGTCTTTAATACCCGGCATCTGGTAAAGGAATTCTTCTATTTCACGTGGATAGATATTCTCACCGCCGCGTATAATCATGTCCTTGATTCGTCCGGTAATCCGGTAATTGCCATTTTCATCTTTTACACCCAAGTCACCCGAATGCAAGAAGCCGTTTTTGTCGATGACTTCTGCGGTTGCCTGCGGATTTTTGTAATATCCTTTCATGGTATTGTAGCCACGGTTACACATTTCTCCCTGTACGCCTACCGGACATTCTTCGCCTGTTTCAGGATCCAATACTTTTACTTCGGTAAACTCAAAGTCATGACCAACTGTATTGCATCTCACTTCGAAAGAGTCATCGATGCGGCTATGAGTCATACCGGGAGAAGCTTCGGTCAGTCCGTACACACTGGTTACTTTCATGAACATTTTTTCTTCTACCTTTTTCATCAGTTCTACCGGACAAAGTGAACCGGCCATGATGCCTGTGCGTAAGCTGCTCATGTCGAACATGTCGAACATCGGGTGATTCAGTTCGGCAATGAACATGGTGGGGACACCATATAATGCCGTACAACGTTCTTTGTGTATGGAAGCCAATACGATAAGCGGGTCGAAACGTTCTACCATAACCTGCGTACAGCCGTGTGTCAGACAGTTCATAGTAGCCAATACGACTCCGAAACAGTGAAAGAGTGGTACGCAGCAGCACAGTTTATCATCGGAAGTGAATTTCATGTGCTCACCTGTCAGAAAACCATTGTTCGCTATGTTGTAATGTGTAAGCATCACTCCCTTAGGGAAGCCGGTCGTTCCTGAAGTATACTGCATGTTTACGGTATCATGGCAGTTGACTTCTTTTTTAGCTGCTTCCAGCAAAGCATCATCGGTGTAATTGCCAAGAAGCAGTATTTCTGGAGTGTTATACATTCCCCTGAATTTTTCCTGTCCGATGTAAATGACGTTACGCATTTCAGGGAAGCGCTCACTTTTCAGATGTCCCCTTTGACAGGTTCTTAATTCGGGAAGCATATTGTAGGTCATCTCTACAAAGTCGCTGTCTTTTTCACCGTTGACAATACACAGGGTGTGCATATCTGAGTTTTTACACAGATATTCCAATTCGGCTTGCTTGTAATTGGTATTGACTGTGACAGCCACGGCACCTATTTTGGCACAGGCATAAAGAAACGTAAGCCAGTCGGGCACGTTTCCGGCCCAAATACCTACGTGGGTACCTTTTTTCACTCCAATAGACAGCAATCCTTTTGCCAGATTATCGACACGTTTATTGAATTGCTGATAGGTAAATCTTAAATTTCGGTCAGAATAGACCAGATATTCTTTGTTGGGAGTTGTTTGGGCCCAGTGCTCCAGCCATTCTCCCAAAGTTCTGTCGGATAATTGCATAGTTATTCTTATTTAAATGGGAGTATAGATTACGGCTAAAATTTTTGCAGCTTGTCCTTCGTAGGCATGTACGTGGTGTGGAATGATGGAGTCGTAATAAATTGTATCCCCTTCTTCCAATATATAAGTCTTATTGCCATAGCTTATTTCCAGCATTCCCTGCATTACCATAATGAATTCTTCTCCTTCGTGAGATGACTGAGTAAAACGGCTGTCCTGCTGTTCGGCTATATCAATGATAAAAGGTTCCATGTGTCTGTCTGATTTGGAACGCGACAAAGAGTGATAAGCCATATGCTTGCGCGAGTCGACAGCATTGTTGGAAAAGCTGATGGTATCTTCTGTATCCTGATGGCGGCAAACTACGGGACCATCTTCATTAATCTGATCATCCAGAAAAGTTCCCAGACGTATGCCTAAAGCTCTGGCAATTTTTATCAGCGGTGCCAGAGACGGGATATCAATGTTATTGATAATTCGGTCAATCTGCTCCGGTGCCAGTCCGGTACGTTCAGACAGTTCAGATACACTTATATTCTTGAATTCACACAGTGATTTGATTTTTTCTCCAATTTGATTTGTGTAGTCCATAGTGTTTTTGTGATTTATAATTATATAATAAGGTATTATAATCACAAAAGTAGCAAAAAAAATAAGAATCGAAAAAAAAACAAGTAAAATTGGAGAAAGGATGTATGAGAATGAAAAAAAACAGTTCTTTTTTCTGTTATTTCGTCACAATTACGATTCAGAAAAAAGAACTGTTTTGGGTGTCCTTAGGACAAATGTAATTTGTCTTTAAGGAATTTTCCTGTATAGGATGCAGGACAGGCCGCAACCTCTTCTGGAGTGCCTGTAACTACCAGTTGTCCGCCATCGTTACCGCCCTCTGGACCTAAATCGATGATATAGTCTGCACATTTAATTACATCCATATTATGCTCGATGATGATAAGCGTATGGCCTCGTGTAATGAGTGCATTAAAAGCGGCCAGCAGTTTCTTGATATCATGGAAATGCAGTCCGGTAGTAGGTTCGTCGAAGATAAAAATTGTAGGCTGTGACTTTTCAATGCTCAAGAAATAAGCCAGTTTGACACGCTGGTTTTCACCACCCGATAAAGTGGATGAAGATTGTCCCAGCTTAATATATCCCAATCCTACTTCCTGTAGCGGCAATAATTTCTTTACAATTTTCTTTTGCCCGTATTTTTCGAAAAATTCTACAGCCTGATTGACTGTCATTTGCAGAATATCGTAGATGTTTTTACCTTCGAATGTCACTTCCAGCGTATCTTTCTTGAAGCGTTTACCATGACAGGATTCACATTCCAGTACCAAATCAGCCATGAACTGCATTTCGACCGTTACCGTACCTTCACCTTTACATTCTTCACAGCGTCCTCCTTCACTATTGAAAGAAAAATAGCCGGCGGTATATCCCATTTGCTTGGCCAAAGGCTGTTCGGCAAACAGTTTACGGATTTCATCGTAAGCTTTTACATAGGTAACAGGATTACTGCGTGACGATTTTCCAATCGGATTCTGGTCGATAAACTCAATATCCTTCACCATTTTGATATCTCCTTCCATGGAGATAAATTCACCAGGTCTGTCTACAGCATCACTGAACTCACGTTTTACGGCTCTGTAGAAAATATCGCGTACCAAAGTACTTTTACCCGAACCGCTGACTCCTGTAACCACTGTCATAATATTGAGTGGAAACTTTACATCAATCCCTTTAAGGTTGTTTTCACGGGCACCTTTAATTTCGATGTAGTTATTCCACGGACGATGTGACAGGGGAAGATCTATATTTTCTTCACCCAATAAATATTTTACGGTATAGCTGTTGCTGCCGGCTTTTAAATCGTGCATATCACCTTGGTATACGATTTCGCCTCCCAGTCGTCCGGCGTTGGGGCCAATATCAATGATATAGTCTGCTGCACGTATAATTTCTTCATCGTGTTCGACTACAATCACTGTATTTCCCAGCTCCTGTAACTGGCGCAAGACATGTATCAGGCGGTCTGTATCCCGACTGTGCAGTCCGATACTGGGCTCGTCTAATATGTACAAAGAACCTACCAGGCTACTTCCCAATGAAGTTGCGAGGTTGATGCGCTGGCTTTCTCCTCCGGATAAGGAGTTGCTCAGACGGTTTAATGTCAGATATCCCAGACCTACATCCGTCAGGAAGTTCAACCTGTTGTGTATTTCGGTCAGAATCCGTTTGGCAATGGCATAGTCATGCTCTTCCAGTTTTAGCTTGTCGAAAAATTCTTTTAATTCAGTTACAGGTAAGTTTACCAGTTCGGTAATCGCTTTGCCGCCAACTTTTACATAAGTAGCTTCTTTTTTCAATCGTGTACCATGACATGCAGGGCAAACTGTTTTTCCTCTGTAACGTGCCAGCATTACCCGGTACTGTATCTTATACTGGTTCTCTTCCAGCATCTTGAAGAAAGAATCGATACATACTTTTTCCCGTAGCCCGTGCCAAAGATAGTCCTTCTGCTCTTGAGTGAGTTCGTAATAAGGGGTAAAAATAGGGAAATCATGCTTGGGAGCTTCTCTGAGAAACTCTTTCAGCCATTCACCCATTTTTTCTCCTCTCCAGCACACTACAGCGCCATCGTATACACTGAGTGCACTATTGGGGATGACTAAATGTTCGTCAATGCCAATCACTTTTCCAAACCCTTCGCACTGGGGACATGCGCCGATAGGAGAGTTGAACGAGAACATCTGGTCATTAGGTTCATTGAACTTGATTCCGTCTGCTTCGAACTTGTTGCTGAATGTATAGAGCTGTGTGTTACCATCTTCGGCATAAAAACGAAGTGAGCAAGCACCGTCACCTTCGAACATCGCTGTTTCTGCCGAGTCGGTCAGTCGGCTTATACTTTCCTTGCTGGAGCTCACCGTAAGTCTGTCTATCAGCAAGAAGATATGCGTAGAAGCCTCTTTCCCATTTTTCAGCTCTTCCAGATAATCTTCAATACGGACAATCTTCCGGTCAATCTCTACACGGGTAAATCCTTGTTTAAGATCAATCTCCAGTTGTTCTATCAGGCTTCGCCCTTCACGGAGAAGGATAGGGGAGAGAATAGTATAACGGGTCCCTTCTGCAAATTCATGCGTACAATTGATAATATCTTCAATGGTATGTTTCTTGACAAGCTGTCCACTTACAGGAGAATAGGTTTTTCCAATTCGGGAAAACAACAGCCTCAGATACTCATATATTTCAGTAGAAGTACCTACGGTAGAACGAGGATTCCGGCTGTTAACTTTCTGTTCGATAGCAATAGCAGGTGGAATTCCTTTGATAAAATCGCATTCAGGTTTACTCATCCTGCCTAGAAACTGTCGGGCATAGGACGACAAGCTCTCTACATAGCGCCGCTGTCCTTCGGCATAAAGCGTATCGAAGGCCAATGACGATTTTCCGGAGCCTGACAGTCCGGTTATTACAATCAGCTTGTTCCGGGGAATTTCTACACTGATGTTTTTAAGGTTGTATGCTCGGGCATATTCAATGGATATGTAATTACGTTCAGACATTCGGAATTATGAATTTAGTTGATTCTACAAAGATAAGTATAACTTTTATTATCTTTGTACCCGTTTTAAATAAGAATAACCGATGAAAATAAAAAATCTTTTGGTCTTGCTGATGTTACTGTGCATAGTGGGAGTAACAGACGCACAAAACAGGTTTCCTAAACGTGAATTTCGGGGGGCCTGGATTCAGTGTGTAAATGGTCAGTTTCAAGGAATGTCTGCACAGCAGATGCAGCAAATGTTGACTAGACAGTTGGATTATTTACAGGACGCGGGAATTAATGCGGTGATTTTTCAGGTGAGGGCTGAAGCTGATGCTTTGTACCGCTCTTCTTTTGAACCTTGGAGTCGATTCCTGACTGGGGTACAAGGTAAAGCTCCGTCGCCAAGATGGGATCCGCTGCAGTTTATGATAGATGCTTGTCATGAAAGAGGTATGGAACTTCATGCATGGATTAACCCTTACCGGGCAAAGACTAAAGGTACTGCTGCACTTTCGCCGAATCATCCTTATAATAAATTTCCGGAGCGGTTTATTGAATACGACGGACAGCTTTATTTTGATCCGGGATTGCCTGAAAACAGAAAGTATATCTGTATGATTGTCCGGGATATTGTGAGCCGTTATGATGTTGATGCTATTCATATGGATGATTATTTCTATCCTTATCCTAATCCGGCTGTGAAATTTCGTGATGACCCTAGTTTTGCCCAATACGGCAGGGGCTATGCCAACAAAGCAGACTGGCGACGCGATAATGTCAATGTATTAATAAAAGAAATTCACCAGACTGTGCGTGCCTGCAAACCTTGGGTGAAATTTGGAGTTTCTCCTTTTGGAATTTACCGTAACCAGAAGAATGATCCGAATGGAAGTGCTACAAATGGCTTGCAGAATTATGATGACCTGTATGCAGATGTATTGGTGTGGGTAAACAATGGTTGGGTAGACTATAACATTCCACAAATTTACTGGGAAATGGGACATAAAGCGGCCGATTATACTACTTTGGTACGTTGGTGGGCTAAAAATTCTGCACATCGTCCATTGTTTATTGGGCAGGATGTAATGCGGACAGTAAAAGCTCGTGATCTCCAGTCTCCTTCTATTCATCAGATGGCAGCTAAAATGAGATTACAGCGTTCGTTCTCTACTATCCAGGGAAGCTGTCAGTGGTACTCAACAGCTTTAGTGCAGAATCCCGGTAATTATGGTACGATGCTGAAGCAAGAATATCATCGCTATCCGGCTTTGATGCCTAAATTTACGTTTATGGATAATGAGGCACCGGGTAAAGTGAAGAAATTAAAGCCTGTATGGACAGAAGATGGCTATATACTTTTCTGGACTGCTCCGAAAGCGGAGACTGAAAT
>OGMI01000429.1_pt1 | contig 20165 bp, 16 predicted proteins | sample 1573201 | NCBI WGS metagenome assembly OGMI01 (sample SAMEA2582012, study PRJEB24529) | metagenome | biome: Human gut stool | place: China | collected 2011
TGTCAATGACGGACAACTGTCTATTTTCTAATTTTATATCGAACTCACGTTATTTTAATAATTCATTATTTAAAATCCCGCATTAATCGTAAATGTAAAGCTGGAAGTTACTCCTTCGAATGAACGGATACGGAACTCGGAAGCACTGGTACCACGAACAGATTCCGGGTTTTCACCATTTGGCATCGAATTCAACAAATAGCCCAGATTATGTCCTGCCAAAGTCAGTGTCAGGTTATTAGCTTTTATCTTGCTACAAATTGAAGAAGGCATCCGGTAAGATAAAGAGATATCTCTCAGAGCAATATAGTTCAGTTTGGTAAACCAAGCATCGTTTACAACTCCACGGTCGTTTGATGCATTAACCCACTGATTGTTACGATAATGCCACATAGAAGCATGTGTTGGCTCAAGAACTTCTTTATTCATCAACTCCTGATAAGTTTCACCGTTCGAAGAAACAGACCCTGATCCTACCGTATAAACTCCTCCGTCTGCCAACTGAATATTCGTACCCGAAGCAATAATACCTTCAGGAATAACACCATCCGAATAAGTCAGGCCATCCCAAGCAGAAACCCAGGTAGTACCTCCATATTCAGGGCTAGAATATTGCAAAGAAGCTTTCGTATAACCGTATGCTGTTCCATAGTGAGAACCATAAGAAGCAACATATCCACCGAAACGGGCATCCAATGCTACATTCAACGACCAATTCTTATAACGCAAAGTCGTAGAAAGTGAACCCAAGAAATCTGGCTGTATAGAACCTTCTGTTATTTCACCAGAACGGGTATAGTAAGCATTTCGGGTACTGTTATCGTACGACAAATAAGGCAAGCCAGACTCTTCATCAATACGCATATACGAGTCGGTAATCAATGTTCCGTATTCACCGCCTACTTTTGCAACAGAAGCGATACGATAGTTACCATAACCCGGTTCTCCGGAAAGGATAATATAATCAGCTACATTTTCATGCAGTGAAATAATCTTCGAATTATTCTTTGTATACGTAAAATTCAAATCCCACTGCCAGCCCTTTGTCTGTATAGGAGTCGTATTCAAGGCAAGTTCCACACCTTTATTCTGAATATTTCCCGCATTAACCAGCTGATAACTGATACCGGATACCGAAGGAACAGAAATACTCATAATCTGGTTTTTGGTATTTTCCTTATAATACGTAAAGTCTACACCAATCCGGTTATTCAGGAATCTCCAGTCCAAACCAACTTCCCAAGAGTTTTTACGCTCCGGTTTCAGATTTGTATCATACGTACTTGTAGGCAAGGCCAGATTGTATATCTTCTTACCGTCGGACGTAGTTGTGCTCAAGCTATAATTACTATTAATAATATAAGAATCGGTATCATTACCCACCTGAGCCCAAGAAGCACGTACTTTAGCAAATGATATCCATGAAGGCAAGACATCACGGAAAGTATTCGTAATCAGCCAAGATCCTGATACAGACGGATAAAAATAAGAATAGTTTCCATGTCCGTCTGAATAAACCAGTGATGATGACCAGTCATTTCGGCCTGTAATATCCAAGAAAAGCATGTCTTTATAGCTTGCTCCTACTTGTCCTGCTACAGACAACATGGTTTTTTCTGCATCGATTAAGCCACTGTACGTAGGCTGGTCCTTAGAGTTTTCAATAAAATACTGATTAGGAACGACCAGTCCACCATTGGTGTGCATAGATTCTTCCTGTACAAAGTTATGATAATACTCGCCCCGTAAAAATCCGTGTACTTCAAAGTCGCCAAAGTTCTTATTTACATTAAAATTGACATTCAGGTTGGTCTGTTCCTTAGTAGTCTGACCCATTCCATAATAACCTCCTTCGTTGGCATATCCGTCACCGGGCTGTTTATCTTCATAACGGGTATAATAATAATTATAGTTTCCTGCTGCAGAGAACTTCAGCCAGCTCAACAAATCAATATTCAATTTCAAAGACGGACGTACCGAAGTTTCTTTCTGAGTATAATCATTTTCATAAATATCCCACCAAAGGCTTGTTCCAGGCATATTTCCATATTCATCGCCGTAGCTGGTATTTGCCAGTCCACCATGAGAACCTTTATACATATGCTGACCTTCCTTTGCATTGTAAGAACGCGAGAATGTTCCATTAACAAAATATTCACCGATATTCTTCTGTGCATTTCTTGGTGAAGAATTGGCAAAATACATACCAGCTTCCAATTCTACCTTATCAGTCAACTTGTGCGAAGCCTTACCCATAAAAGAAATACGGTCGAATGTATTATTCGGTATTGTACCTTCTGCATATTTGTATGATAAAGATGTATAGAACGTTGTCTTATCGTTTCCACCGCTGATAGCTACGTTGGTATTCGAGTTGAATCCGGTTTGATACGCATCCTTAAAGTTATTTTTCTGTGCCGAGTATGAACGGATAGAACCATCGTAATATTCGATATTAGAGCCATCAAACTTTGGTCCGAATCCTATACCATAACTTCCAATCAAAGTATGCTGTCCATCAGCATTGGTAAAGAACTGACGATAGTTGTCGAAGGTATAATAGTTGCCGTTTTCGTCTTTATTACCATAATCGACAAAACCTGCCAGATAACCTTCGCCATAAACATTCTGCAAGTCAGGCTGCGAAGTAACCATCGTTACCCCAAAGCTCTGAGAGAAGTTTATGCCCAAACCTTTTTTGCCTTTACCGGATTTCGTTGTAATGACCACAGCACCGTTCAAACCTCTTGAACCATACAGCGCTGTAGCAGCAGCACCTTTCAATACAGATACCGTTTCAAAATCATCCGGGTTCAGGTTTTTCAATTCATTACCATAGTCGCTGTTATCAGTAGAATAATCGGCATCGCCTTCATGAATACCATTATCCGGAATAACGCCATCTACAACATAGATAGGCTGGTTATTATCGCCAAGCGTAGAAGCTCCACGAATCAAGATTTTATTACTACCAAACAAACCACCGTCCGACTGACTGATTTCTACACCGGCAACCTTACCTTGAAGTGCCGAAACGGGGTTTACAACGTTGGTATTCAGTTCGTCTCCTTTCAATTCGGTCATGGCATAACCCAACGCTTTCTTCTCACGTTTCATACCCAAAGCTGTAACAACAACTTCATCCAGCGCCTGCGAATCCTCCTTCAAAGTCAAAACTAAAGGAGAGCCATCCCAAACGATTTCTTGTGACGAATATCCAACATAAGAAATAACCAAAACATCACCCTTCTTGGCTTGAGCCAATGAAAATTTTCCATCTACATCTGTAATAGTACCCTCAGTCGTACCTTTAATGATTACAGACGCACCGATAACAGCATCACCCAATGCATCTTTTACAAGACCCGAACACGTTGTGTTTTGCTGCATAGTGCTCATCTTATTATCAGGGGCAGAAAAGACGGCAGCATGCATCCCTGCTGAACATAACAACAAAGGAAGCATCAAGTTAATAGATCGAGGTATTTTTAACATAATTCTTATAAGTTTAAATTATGCAGCAAAGAACAGAGAAAAATGGTAAAATATTATTACCCGAAACCGATATTAATTTACCCCGTTTTGACTTTAATTATTTTTCACAAAACATTGATTAACAATAAATTCTATAATAGTAAAATAATCTTCCTCAATAATAAAAAATGACAAAATTTAGAAATAAACACCATGCTTAATAGAGTTTGTTTCAAAGTGCATCGTTACAAATATTAATTAAAGTAATAAAAAGATATTGCTGGTTCATGGAACATTTCCTCCACTACCTACTTACTTTATCATTCATGAGATGAAGTTTTATTACATCTATACTAAAGAAATATCACTTTTATGCAACAGATTTATCATTGCAAAGACGCAATAAGAATACAGCATCTGCCCAACAGGCCTTATCATTTGTGCAGATTTTCAGTACAGAGAAAATAAGAAAAGAAACCCAAAGAGTTGATTAGCTGTATAAAAATCCCTATTTTTGCACTATCAATCTGAAATTACGTAATTTAGTCAACATGAATCAAGAATTCGAGCTGATCGCCAAAACCTTCCAGGGACTGGAAGAGACCTTGGCACAAGAACTCACAGAGCTGGGAGCCAGCAACATTGAAATCGGACGCCGAATGGTATCCTTTACCGGTGATAAAGCCATGATGTACAAAGCAAACTTTTGTTTGCGTACGGCTATCCGTATCCTAAAACCCATCAAGCATTTCACAGCACAGACTGCTGACGATGTTTACGATGCTATTAAAAATATCCACTGGGAAGATTATTTGGACAATATGAGCAGTTTTGCTGTAGAAGCTGTTGTTTTCTCCAGCGAATTCCGCCACTCCAAATTTGTCGCTTACAAAGTAAAAGATGCCATTGTTGACTATTTCCGGGAAAAGACCGGAAACCGTCCTTCGGTACGTATCAACAACCCTGACTTGTTAATCAACATCCATGTAGCCGAAAATAACTGTACATTGTCACTCGACAGTTCGGGTGAGTCACTGCACCGCCGCGGTTACAGACAGGAGGCTGTAGAAGCTCCTCTGAATGAGGTGCTGGCTGCCGGAATGATTTTAATGACCGGATGGCGAGGTGAATGTGACCTCATTGACCCGATGTGTGGTTCTGGAACAATTCCTATCGAAGCTGCGCTTATTGCACGAAACATTGCTCCGGGAGTGTTCCGTAAAGAGTTCGGTTTTGAAAAATGGAAAGATTTCGATCAGGATTTGTTCGATTCTATCTACAACGATGACTCAGGCGAAAAAGAATTCAAGCATAAGATTTATGGCTACGACAATAACCCTAAAGCCAACGAAATCGCTACCCATAATGTAAAAGCTGCCGGTGTCAGCAAAGACATCGTTTTGAAAATACAGCCATTCCAGCAGTTTGAACAGCCTAAGGAAAAGAGTATCATTATTACCAACCCTCCTTATGGTGAACGAATTTCTACCAATGACTTGCTGGGATTGTATCAGATGATTGGTGAACGCCTGAAACATGCATTTACAGGAAATGATGCCTGGATTCTGAGCTACCGCGAAGAGTGTTTCGACCAGATTGGACTTAAACCGTCTATAAAGATACCTTTGTATAATGGAGCGTTGGAATGCCAATTCCGCAAATACCAGCTTTTCGACGGAAAATTCAAGGCTTTCCGCAGCGCTACACCTGCTTTCAAACAGCCGTCTGAAAAGAAAGAATTCAAACGCATGAAAACAGAGGCACCGAAAACTCCTCGCAGAAAGAACACAGACGACGGACGTCCGAAACAGGCTGCTGCCCCTCGTTATATGCATAGCAGACGTAACAGAGAGGAAGATGAACAGCAAAATCAAGATTAAATAAAGGATTTACGCATGAAAGTTATTTTTAAACTTCTAATTCTGTTTTGCATCATGAGCTTGCCCGTTGCAGCACAAGATAAAAAGCCTTATACACTGGAGGATGTTATTCCTGGAGGAAATAATTATTCCAGCCTTTCTCCCAAAGGTATGTCTGGCCTGCAATGGTGGGGTGATGTATGTATACAGGCTGAAACAGAAACGATATCTAGCATCCAACTGAAAAATGGCAAGAAAAAAACATTGGTCAGTCTGGATGAAGTCAACAGTGCTTTGGAAGATTATACGCAGAAAGAATCAGATTTGAATACGCTGACAGGTTGCTCACTGCCTTGGGCAGACAAGCAGGTAGTAATGTTCAGACATGACGGCCAGGTGTTCTGCTATGATTTTTCAACAAAAAAAATTACATCTGCATATGTTTTGAATAAGGAAGCTGCCAATACAGACTTCTGCAAAGCAAACGGATACATGGCTTACACCGTAGGCGACAACCTGCACATTGCCGGACCACAACAGGCCGACAAACAGGTTAATCCGAACGAAAAGACTTCAGCGTGTATTCTTTCAAAACACGCCATTCTTTACGGTCAGGCCGTACACAGAAACGAGTTCGGTATTATGAAAGGTACGTTCTGGAGTCCAAAAGGCAATTATCTGGCTTTCTACAGAATGGACCAAAGCATGGTTCCTAACTATCCGCAGGTAAATACAACCACACGTATCGCTTCTTTGGAACCCGACCGCTATCCGATGGCCGGAACAACCAGCCATAAGGTAAGTGTCGGAATTTATAACGTAAAAACCGGTAAGGTGGTATACCTGCAAACAGCCGATCCAACCGACCGTTATTTTACAAATATCAGTTGGGCTCCGGATGAAACGCATATTTATGTAATTGAACTGAACCGTGACCAGAATCATGCCCAGCTTATCCGATACAATGCTTTGGACGGTAAGAAAGAGGCTGTTCTTTATGAGGAAAAGTATCCTAAATATGTAGAGCCTCAGCATCCTCTGATTTTCTTACCCTGGGATGACACAAAGTTTATTTATCAGAGCCAACGGGATGGTTTCAACCACCTCTATCTGTTTGATACCGCAAACATCGAAAATCCGAAACAGTTGACTCAAGGGAACTGGCTGGTACAGAATGTGTTGGGATTCAATAGTGCTAAAAAACAAATCATTATCGCCAGCACAGAAGTGTCACCTCTGCAGACAAACTTGTTTGCACTGGATGTAAAAACCGGAAAACGGACTCAAATAGGCAGGGAGGATGGTACTCACAATGCACAGCTTTCGGGCAACGGAACGTATGTTATCGACTATTTTACCTCGTTCAGCGTCCCCAGAGAAACCAGTATTCTGCCCACTAACGGCAAGAAAGGTGTGCTTCTGCATACTGCAACAGACCCGATGACAGAAGCGTATCAATTGCCGGAAATCACTATCGGAACAATCAAGGCTGCCGATGGAAAAACTGATTTGTACTACAGACTGATCAAACCGGTGAACTTCGACCCTAACAAAAAGTATCCGGCTATTATATATGTATACGGAGGACCTCATGCCCAGCTTATCCATAACAATCGTTTCTATGATGCCCGGGGATGGGACTTGTACATGGCTCAGAAAGGATATGTAATGCTGACCGTAGACAGCCGAGGCAGCGACAACCGCGGACGGGATTTCGAAAACTGTACATTCCGTCAGTTGGGTGTAGAGGAAATGAAAGACCAGGTAGAAGGAGCAAAATTCCTGCAGTCGCTTCCTTACGTAAATGCTGATAAAATTGGTGTGCACGGATGGAGTTTCGGTGGTTTCATGACTACAAACCTCATGCTTTCTTATCCTGAGATATTTAAGGTAGGTGTTGCCGGAGGACCGGTAATCGACTGGCAGTATTACGAAGTTATGTACGGCGAACGTTACATGGATACTCCAGAAAGCAATCCGGAAGGATACGAAGGCTCCAATATGCGCAAAAAAGCCGGAAACCTGAAAGGAAGACTCATGATTATTCATGGAGGTATGGACCCTGTATGTGTTCCACAGCAAAGCTATTCGTTCTTAAGAGCTTGCATCGATGCCGGAACACACCCTGACTTTTTCATTTATCCGGAAGACGGACACAATATGATGGGACGCGACCGTGTACACTTGCACGAACACATCACCCGTTATTTTGAAGACTTTCTGAAATAACAAGAAGGAAGAAAAATAGTATAAACCTGTATTTAAATAGAATATATATGAAACTTTTATTATTAGGCTCCGGTGGCCGTGAACATGCTTTGGCATGGAAGATTGCACAAAGTCCGAAAATTGAAAAACTGTACATTGCTCCAGGCAATGCCGGAACTAGTGAAGTAGGAGAAAATGTTGCTATCAAGGCCGATGATTTTGCTGCTATCAAAGAATTTGTGGTAGCAAACAATATTAACATGGTAGTAGTTGGCCCTGAAGACCCATTGGTAAAAGGTATTTATGATTATTTTAAGAACGATGAAGCCTTGAAAAACATCCCGGTAATTGGTCCGTCAAAAGCTGGTGCCGTACTGGAAGGTAGCAAGGAATTTGCCAAAGGTTTCATGCAACGTCACAACATCCCTACTGCGGGATACAAGAGCATTACTGCCGACAATCTGGAAGAAGGACTGGCTTTCCTGGAAACATTGGAAGCACCGTATGTGCTGAAAGCAGATGGTCTTTGCGCCGGAAAAGGAGTACTGATACTGCCAACATTGGAAGAAGCTAAAAAAGAATTGAAAGAAATGCTGGACGGTATGTTCGGAAACGCTTCTGCGACTGTAGTAATTGAAGAGTTCTTGAGCGGAATTGAATGTTCTGTTTTCGTTCTGACCGACGGCAAGAATTACAAGATTCTGCCCGAAGCTAAAGATTACAAGAGAATCGGTGAAGGTGACAAAGGACTAAATACAGGTGGTATGGGTTCGGTTTCACCGGTACCATTTGCCAATGCTGCATGGATGCAGAAGGTAGAAGACCGTATCATCCGTCCTACTGTAGAAGGACTGGCTGCTGAAGGTATTGACTATAAAGGTTTTATTTTCTTCGGTCTCATAAATGTGAAAGGTGAGCCTATGGTGATTGAATACAATGTACGTATGGGTGACCCTGAAACAGAAAGTGTCATGCTGCGCATTAAAAGCGACTTGGTAGAGTTGTTCGAAGGTGTAGCTGCCGGAAACCTCAATGAAAAAGAACTCGAAATAGACGAACGTTCGGCTGTTTGTGTAATGCTGGTATCGGGCGGATATCCTGAGGCTTACGAAAAAGGATTCCCTATTACCGGTATTGAAGATGCCAAAAATGGCGGAAGCATCGTTTTCCATGCAGGAACTGCACAGAAAGACGGTCAGACAGTAACTGCTGGCGGCCGTGTCATTGCAGTCAGCTCGTATGGAGCCAACAAGGATGAAGCCTTGAAATTATCATTTACCAATGCCGGAAAAATATCATTCAACAAAAAATATTTCCGCTCTGATATTGGATTTGACCTGTAATTCATGACTGACAGAAATACCATACAATATGAAATAGCAACGGGAAGAGCAACCTTACCCGTTGCTATTGTTCTTTCCCTGGTTTTGTGGCTCCTTACATTCAGGGAATGGGCCGATTTTTTTTCGCTGCTGGCCGGCTATGGGATTGCTTACCTGCTGATTGAGCTTAATACAACTTTTGCATTGATTCGTACCCGGACATCGTTACCTTCAGCTTTTTTCCTTTTCTTCTTTTCTACGGCACCTTATCTGCATACTTATTCAGCAGAAATATGGATTCCATTGCTATTCATGGGAATGATTTTTTCCTTATCAAAAAGTTTTGAATCCGGACAATCATCCACTACTATTTTTCATGCCTTCTTGTGTACAGGTATTGCAAGCATGATTACCCCTTTTCTGCTTTATATGGTACCGCTAATCTTTATTTGTATGGTTATCCTGCGGTCACTAAGCCTCCGTACTTTCTTTGCCGGTATTATCGGTCTACTTTTACCCTATTGGCTGCTGGCTGGCTATCATATTTATCAAGGTAGCTTATACGAGTGCTTATCTCCTTTTATCCTAATAGCTCATTTCCAGCCGATACAATATCAGGTAATTTGTTTTGAACAACTTATATACTGGGGAATCATTTTCCTCCTTTCCATCGTATGCATTTTCCAGAGTCTGAACTATGCATACCGTGACAAAGTACAAACCCGTGTCGTATTGCAGGTGCTGGCAACCCTCGAAACGGGTATTACAGTTTTATTGATTCTACAGCCACAATTGTTCGGTGTACTATTTCCTGTTCAGATGATAATTGGTGCTGTAATGTGTGGATACTATTTCGCACTGGTCTATAATAAATTTAGTTATTATTTCTCTAGAGTCACCTTTGGCCTCTGGCTATTGGGAAGCTTGCTTAATTTATGGATGCATTTATTCAATTCATGACCGACTGGGGATATTGGGGCATGTTCCTGTCTGCTTTTCTTGCAGGAACTATCCTCCCGTTCAGTTCGGAAGCCGTACTGCTGGCTTGTGTAGGATTAGGCCTAGACCCAGTTTGGTCTACATTAGCAACGACTGCCGGTAATGCGCTGGGAGGAGTGACCTGCTATTGGATTGGTCATTTAGGTAAAATGGAATGGATTGAAAAATATTTCAAAGTCAACCAAAAGCAACTCGACAAAGCAGCACGCTTTATCCATGGAAAAGGTGCATGGATGGCACTGTTCTCTTTTCTGCCCGTCATAGGAGATGCGATTCTCATTGCACTCGGACTGATGCGTGCCAATGTATGGATTGTAAGCATTTCGATGACAATAGGAAAACTTGGACGTTATGCAGTACTTGTAGCCACGACACTAGGTCTTTTAAAACTTTTCTAAATATACAAAAATGATCAAGCTTGAAAAAACAGCCGATGGAAGCTATACCCTGTTTGTACCGGAAATGGACGAACACTATCATTCTGTAAAAGGTGCACTCACCGAATCGGAACATATATTTATAAATATGGGGTTAAAGCATACAACCATAACAGAACCACATATCCTGGAAATAGGCTTTGGAACGGGGCTGAATGCTTTCCTCACATTACTGGAAGCAGAAGGAAACCAACGTAAGATTCACTATACAACATTAGAAAAATATCCCCTAGATACCGAAGTACTGCAACAATTAAATTATCCGGAAATAATAGCCCCCGAAGCTGCAGAACTTTACTACAAAATGCACCAGGCAACCTGGAATACACCCGTTGCCATAACTCCTTATTTTACACTTCAAAAAATAGAAACTGATTATACGACATTTTCATTTCAGCAAAAATACGATATTATCTATTTCGACGCTTTTGCACCGGAAAAACAGCCTGAGATGTGGAGCCAACAACTTTTCGACAATCTTTATCAAACCATGAATCCTGGGGGCATCCTTACAACCTATTGTGCCAAGGGGGTTGTCCGCAGAATGCTGCAAAGTGCCGGCTTCATTGTCGAGAGACTTCCCGGACCTCCGGGGGGAAAAAGAGAAATATTGAGAGGTAATAAATAAAATCAATGTATTACTTTGTTTATCTTTGCACCTCAACAGATAAATACTTAATAATTATGAAGCATTTATATTTTCTACTTACTGCCATAATTGGTTTTATTTTCAACACCAGCTGTTCATCCCCAAAAACAGAAGCCAGAAAATCTTCTATAATAACCGTGACGATTGAACCGTTACGGTATTTTACTGAAGCTATTGCTGGCGATAAATTTGATGTTGTCAGCATGGTACCCGATGGCAGTAGTCCGGAAACATACGATCCAACTCCACAACAACTTGTAGCGCTAGCACAAAGCCAAGCTTATTTTCAGATAGGACATATCGGATTTGAGCAGACATGGATTCAACGTCTACAAGCCAATACGCCGCATCTTCCTTTCTATGATATGTCAGAAAATGTTCCATTGATGGAAGGTACATGCCATGAAACGCATCAGCACAATCATGACCATGATGTAGACCCCCATATCTGGAATTCGACAAAAAATGCCGAAATCATCGTAAAAAACATCTATCACGCATTGTGTCAGCTTGATTCTATCCATCAAGCTTATTACGCACATCGCTTGGACAGCGTAACTGCACTTATCCGGGAAACAGAGCAACAGATGCAAACGTTAATGAAAGATGCAGACCGCACGTTTCTTATCTATCATCCGGCACTGACGTATTTTGCCAGAGACTATAACCTGCAACAAATCAGTATAGAAAATAACGGGAAAGAACCAACTCCAGCTCACTTACAATCACTGATACGTACCAGCAAAGAAAATAAGGCACGTGTCATCTTTGTCCAACAAGAATTCGACCAGAGAAATGCTGAAACAATTGCTAAGGAACTTAATGTGAGCGTTGTCCCTATCCATCCGTTAAGCTATAACTGGCAAGCTGAAATGATAAAAATAGCCCGTGCATTAAACCATAACCTCAAAACAGAATAAATGTATGAAGAGTCAGCCTATATTACAGCTTACAGATATTGCGGCCTCATACGATAAGAAAGAAGTTCTTAGAAACGTAAACCTAACCGTCTACGAAAATGACTTCTTGGGTATTATTGGTCCTAACGGAGGTGGAAAAACCACTCTGATAAAGATGATTTTGGGATTGAAAAAGCCATCAAACGGAAAGATTCAGTTTTTTAAGAACGAACAAGAGGTAAAAGAAATAGAAATAGGATATCTGCCACAATATAATTCCATTGATAAAAAATTTCCTATTTCAGTGTACGAGGTAATCTTATCCGGATTGAACAAACAGAAGAAACTGCTTTGCAAATATACTAAGGAACAACACCAGCAAGTTAAAGACATGATTGTACGCATGGGACTTGAAGGTTTGGAAAATCGGGCTATCGGTCAGTTAAGTGGCGGACAGATTCAGCGGGCTTTACTGGGAAGAGCACTTGTTTCAAATCCCCAATTGGTCATACTGGATGAGCCCAATACTTATATTGACAAACGTTTTGAAGCCAAACTTTATTCCTTGCTTGAAGAAATCAATAAAGAATGTGCCATTATACTGGTCAGCCACGACATTGGTACCATACTCCAAAACGTCAAGACCATAGCTTGCGTAAACGAAACTCTAGACTATCATCCAGATACCGAACTGCCAACAGAATGGCTGGAAGAACACTTTGGTTGCCCAATTGATATCCTAGGGCATGGAAATATTCCACATCGGGTACTTAAGCAACATACTCACTAATAACATTGTTCTAAATGCTTTAATAAAAAATAAGCTAAGCGCAGAAAGCTGAATAACAAATGTTTGCTATCTTTGCTTTTATTGTAAATATAAATATGAAACAAGCATAATTACATGAAACAGTACAACAAAATCAACAATCTGGTAGGTTGGCTGGTTTTTGCAATTGCAGCATTTACCTATTGCTCGACCATTGAGCCAACAGCCAGTTTTTGGGATTGTCCCGAATTCATTACGACCGGTTATAAACTGGAAGTCGGTCACCCGCCTGGTGCACCTTTCTTCATGCTGACAGCTAATCTTTTCAGCCAGTTTGCAAGCGACCCATCACAAGTGGCTTTAATGGTTAATATCATGAGTGCCCTGATGAGTGCCGCATGTATCCTTTTCTTGTTCTGGAGCATTACACACCTTACCAAAAAACTGATTTGCCCCGATTCCAACGAGATGAGTACAGGTAAACTGATAACCATTATGGGAGCCGGAGCCGTTGGTGCATTGGCTTATACTTGGAGTGACACTTTCTGGTTCAGTGCAGTAGAAGGTGAAGTATATGCTTATTCAAGCCTTTTCACCGCTGTTGTTTTCTGGCTTATCTTGAAATGGGAAAGCGTTGCGGACGAACCTCACAGCGACAGATGGCTGGTACTGATTGCTTATCTGACAGGCCTTTCCATCGGTGTACACTTGCTGAACTTACTCTGCTTGCCTGCCATCGTATTGGTATATTACTACAAAAAGAATCCAAATGCGAACCTTAAAGGAAGTCTTGCTGCATTGTGCGGTTCTATGGTATTGGTTGCAGCCGTACTTTACGGTATCGTACCGGGTGTAGTAAAAGTAGGTGGCTGGTTTGAACTGCTGTTTGTAAACGATATGGGATTCTCATTCAACAGTGGTCTGATTTTCTACATCATAGTTTTGGCAGCTGCTATCATTTGGGGTGTATACGAAAGTTTTGTGGCCAAAAGCAAGACACGTATGAATCTCTCCTTTTTATCGACAGTGGCTTTACTGGGTATACCTTTCTACGGACACGGATGGAGCAGCGTGCTTATCGGAGTAATTGTACTGGCTATACTGGCCGTCTATCTTTTTGCTGATTTCATCGCAGAAAAATACAGAGTCAGTGCCCGTACATTGAACACATCTTTGCTTTGTATGATGATGATGATGGTAGGATACTCTTCGTATGCTGTCATTGTAATCCGTTCTACTGCAAACACACCTATGGACCAGAATTCTCCCGAGGATATTTTTACGCTGGGGGAATACCTGGGACGTGAACAATACGGTACCCGCCCATTGTTCTACGGACAGACTTACGCTTCAAAACCAGCCTTGGTTGAAGTGGATGGAGGATGTACGTACGATGTAACAGAAGGTGCTCCTGTTTACCAACGAAAAGAAAAGGAACATCCTGATGAAAAGGACAGCTACGAAATTGTCCGCCACAAAACTGAATACAAGTATGCACAAAACATGCTGTTCCCACGTATGTACAGTGATGCACATGCTCAAGCCTATGAAGACTGGCTGGGTGGTGTAGAAGGCCGTCAGGTTCCATACGATCAGTGCGGACAAATGATGATGGTAAAAGTTCCGACTCAATGGGACAATATCAAATTCTTCTTCATCTATCAGCTGAATTATATGTACTGGCGTTATTTCATGTGGAACTTTGCAGGACGCCAAAATGATATCCAAGGACAAGGAGAAATAGAACACGGAAACTGGATTACAGGTATTTCATTCATCGATAACTTCCTTGTAGGAGATCAGTCTTTACTGCCTAGCGAGCTGAAGAATAACAAAGGCCACAATGTTTTCTATTGCTTGCCACTTTTGCTTGGTCTAATCGGAATGTTCTGGCAAGCTTACAAGGGAAACAAAGGAATTCAGCAATTCTGGGTGGTATTTTTCTTGTTCTTTATGACAGGATTGGCTATCGTTCTTTATCTGAACCAGACTCCACAACAGCCCCGTGAACGAGACTATGCTTATGCCGGATCGTTCTATGCATTCGCAATCTGGATTGGATTGGGTGTGGCTGCCATTGCCGAGAAACTACGAGCAAAACTGGGAGACAATCCATCTGCTATCATTGCTACCGTAGTCTGTCTGTTAGTTCCTATACAGATGGTAAGCCAGACTTGGGATGACCATGACCGCAGCGGAAGATACACTTGCCGTGACTTTGGACAGAATTACTTGAGTACTGTACAGCCTACTGGAAATCCGATCTTATTCACCAATGGTGATAATGATACCTTCCCGCTTTGGTATAATCAGGAAACAGAAGGATTCCGCACAGATGTACGTGTCTGCAACCTTAGTTATTTACAAACAGACTGGTATATTGACCAGATGAAACGCCCGGCATACGACTCTCCTTCTGTTCCTATCGAATGGGATAGAATTGATTATGTAGCCGGTCATAATGAAGCTGTGGCCATCCGTCCTGGAGCAATGGAAGCTATTCTGAAATATTATGAACAGAATCCGGAAGAAGCAAAAAAAGAATTCGGAGACAACCCGTTTGAACTAAAGAACATCTTAAAACATTGGGTTACCGATGCAAAAGACGAACTCCAGATGATACCAACAGACAGTATCGTCCTGAAGCTTGACAAGAATGCTATCTTACGTTCTGGTATGATGATTCCAGATTCTTTGCACGGACAGATTCCAGAATACATGCATATTTCTCTGAAAGGCAAACGCATGCTGTATAAGAGTGAACTGATGATGCTGGAAATGCTGGCCAATACCAACTGGGAACGCCCTATGTACATGGCAATCACAGTAGGACAGGAAAACCATTTGAACCTGGGCAACAATTTCATGCAAGAAGGTCTAGCATACCGCATTACTCCTTTCAATACGACTGCGACCAATGCACGTATCGACTCAGAGAAAATGTACGATAACCTGATGCATAAGTTCAAATTCGGAGGTATTGATAAGAAAGGTATTTACCTGGACGAAACAGTACTGCGTATGTGTGATACACACCGCCGCATGTTTGTACAGTTAAGTACACAGCTCATCAAAGAAGGCAAAAAAGAACAGGCACTGAAAGCTTTGAACTATTGCGAACAAGTCATTCCGGCAAGCAATGTTCCTCACGATTACATCATGAGCAGCTCTAAAGAGATGGCTATGAATTTTGCTACTTTAGGTGAGTACAAAAAAGCGGAAGATATACTCAACCAGATGGCTAATAATGCAGTAGAGTATCTTACCTGGTACTTAAGTCTGGATGATACACGTCTGGCTAGCTCGTACGAAAACTGCATGCGATATTTCTACATATTGGATGATGTATGCAAAAGCCTGAGCGAACTGAAACCACAATCTGGCGAGCAGCAGAACGAAACTTTCGATGCAGCATCGCATTATACGAAGAAGTTTAACGAACTGTATGATATGCTCGGCGCTCGTACAGGCCAAGAGAAATAAAAGAAAATGTTTATTGAACAGCCTCCACAACTGATTCGCCTCCTTTATCCAAGCGCTTTATGGCGCATGGATAAAAAGGAGAAATCAGTCTATCTGACATTTGACGACGGTCCGATTCCGGAAATAACACCGTGGGTATTAGACTTACTGGACAAGTACCACATTAAGGCCACTTTCTTTATGGTGGGAGATAATGTACGCAAACATCCGAAAGAATATGAAATGGTCGTGAAAAGAGGCCATAGAATCGGTAATCATACCTTCAACCATATACGTGGGTTTGAATATCTCAGTAAAAACTATCTGGCTAATACAGATAAAGCTAATGAATATCTGCATACGGATTTATTCCGTCCTCCACACGGACATATGCGGTGGCTTCAGTATATGGTACTAAAAAGAAAATACCGCATTGTTATGTGGGATTTGGTAACACGGGATTATAGTAAAAGGTTAAATGGTAAACAGGTGCTGGCAAAAGTGAAACGTTACGTAAGAAACGGTTCAATCATCACGTTCCACGATTCCATAAAATCGGAAAAGAACCTCAAATACGCTTTACCTAAAGCAATAGAGTGGTTGCTTTCACAAGGCTATACATTTAAAGTTTTCGATTAAAAAATAGAGGGGCATATTTTTGTTATGCTCCTCTATTTTTTTAATTATCAATTTGAATTTTCCTTAAGCCATTTCAAACGACGCATATCCGGTAAATGCTTAACTTTAAAGTTTTCAAACTTCACATTAAATCCATCTCCATCCGGACAAGCTCCCATTACTCCTACCATCATAGGAGTATTATCTTGCATCCAGGCATTGCGCATCATCGTATAAGTCTTATCATCAAAAGAATAAAAGACTTCTACTGCATCCAGCCTTCTGACAGCCTTAATCCATATAAAAGGTACAGGCTTTTCGAGTGCTATCACACTCCAGCCGCTGGTTTTATGAGTTACAACCGTACTTAAATTATATACCCCGTCAACAAACTCAATACCGGCCTTAATATAATTCTGCTCATCGATGCGAAGCATCAGTCCTGCCTGATCAAAACGATTCTTATAATCTCCGGTAATTTTTACTTTAACTTCGAATTCCCCTCCATACAATGCATAATAAAAAGGAGCGTCATCTACGGTAAAACCGTAGTGCGAAATTCTCCAATAATCACTTTTAGGCGTGACAAACATGGATAAAACCTGATTCTCTACAGTCCACTTTTCCGGTTCGTTGAACCATTGCATTTTTTCCAGCGTCTGTGCCTTGACACTTAGAACAGAAGAAATGACAATAAGAATAAACAACAGTTTTCTCATACTAAACATATACCTTAAATTTGATTTGTATTACTTTTGCAAATATACAGTGCCTCAACCTGACAAACAATACTGATTTATAACCATAAAAACCATGAATATATTCAATCAGCTGAACAGCGAACTTATGGAGCAAAGTTTCTCAACCGACACAAACTTTACTCCCAATATTGCATCTTTAAGGCAAATAGCACAAATGTATGCTTTCACAGAAAATGCAATAGCTGTACTGAGTGATATAAAAACCAATACCAGTTATATAGCATATGGCAAAATAGGAGTTACTTTAGGCTTAGTACCAACCCCTCAGACAAAAGAAATCCAGAGCATCTGGGAGTTTGATATTTTTAGTATCATACATCCCGATGACTTATTGAACAAGCATTTGCAAGAATTGAGATTCCTCAATTTCCTGAAAACAATTCCACATGCAGAAAAAAAGAATTTTTATTCGGTAATCAATCTGCAAATGAAGTTGCCCAACGGAACATACATTCAGATGCAGCACCGTATGTTTTACATTACCAGTCAGGATAACGGAAACATTCATCTGGCTCTATGTATATACGGTTTTGCCCCAAACGTTCCCACGTACGATATTATCAATACAAAAACAGGAGAAGGTTTTCATTCCGAGCTTCAAGGTAAAACAGAGATACTTACCAAAAGAGAGAAAGAAATCCTGAGCTTCATAGAACAAGGAAAGCTTAGCAAGGAAATAGCCTCAAAGCTTTCTATCAGCATTAATACAGTAAACAGACACCGACAAAATATCTTGGAAAAATTGAGGGTTGGAAATTCATTGGAAGCGTGTAAAATAGCCAAAGCATTACACCTTTTATAACACTAGCATAAATAAGGGGTGCACCTCAAATTGTGAAGTACACCCCATCCAATAAAACACGCTTCTTTAAACTATTTATTATGAGAAACAGAATCCATAATGATCAATATCCTCCCCCAAGTGCATGATACAGATTGATTACTCCTTGTATTTCATCAAAACGGTCTGTTGCCGTGTCCAGCTCAGCCTGAAGCAACGACTGACGTGCAGCCAGTACTTCCAGATAATTTTGCGAGCTATGCAACATTAGTAATTCCGAGCTACGTAAAGCAGAACGAAGAGAAACAACCTGCTGCTCATCAAGCAATATGCGCTTGCGGGCTGCCTGCCATTGTACCAAAGCATCATTCACTTCTGCACCAGCATTCAGTACACTTTGCTGGAAAGTCAGCAAGGCTTCTTCTTGCTGCACTTTAGCTATTTTCAGGTTAGCAATATTCTTACCTCGGTTAAAAAGAGGTTGTACCAGCAAACCGACAGCCGACAGTAACCATTGCCCTGGATTTGTAATTGCTGCACCTGCCGAATTAGTCCATCCGGCAGAGCCACTCAAAGTTATACTGGGATAAAAAGCAGAACGAGCCGAGTTTGTAGCATAGTAAGCAGTTGCAAGCTGATATTCACATTGACGCACATCCGGTCTACGGCTTAACAATTGCAAGGGTACACCTGTAGCTAAAGAATCAGGAAACTCTTGCTTGCCTAATACCGAACGGCTTATCTCCTGAGGTGGCATCCCTAATAGAACAGAAAGTGAATTTTCCATTTCATTGATCTGCCGCTCAATGGAAACCACAGAAGCATCCACCGCCAGTTTACTGGCTTCAGTTTGGGCAACAGCCATTTCTGTAGCTTGTCCGGCACGTTTCAAAGCTTTCATCGTACGCAAACATTCTGTCCATGTCACCGCTGTACGCTGCGTGATACCAAGCTGTTCGTCCAGCAGTAAAAGCGTATAATAACTATTGGCTATCGTTGCAATAAGCTGTGTCTGCACGGCCTGTCTGTATGCTTCACTCTGCTCGAGTGCCGCCTGTGCCCCACGTTTTGCATTCAGCAATTTACCAAAGAGATCTATTTCCCAATCGGCTGCAACAGCCAGATTGTAAGTTTTAGAAGGTTTACTTCCATCTATACTTGTCAGTGTTCCTTGTGGATTCAAAGATACAGAAGGCAAATACGACAGACGCGAAGTCATAAGTAAAGCCTCTGCCTCTTTAACCTTTAAACGGGCAATCCGCAAGTCTGTATTATGCGCAAGCCCTCTCTCAATGAGCTGCTGCAACTGCGAATCTCTGAAAAGTTCTCTCCACGTAAGAGATGCCAGTGAAACAGAGTCGGCTGCACTGACTGGCTCGCGATAAAGACTGTCGGATACAGTAACCGACTCCGGCCGCTCATAAACCCGATAGATATGGCAGCTACTAAACAATGCAGCAAGTATTATAGCAGTAATAGTTTTTCTTATCATAATCCTGTAGGTTTATTTCTTTTCAATCGTAGGCAATTCCCGTTCCGGCATCAGTCTTTCCTGCAAGAACTGGAAAACCATAAACAAGGGTGGTACAATAAAGAGCAAAGCTATCGTTCCTATAAGCATACCTCCTACTGTTCCTACTCCGATAGATATATTACCATTGGCACCTACGCCCGATGCAAACATCAGCGGAAGCATACCGAATATCATGGTAAGTGAAGTCATCAGGATAGGACGCAAACGAACTTGTGCTGCCGAAACGGCTGCTTGCATGATAGTCATTCCATGACGGCGCCGCTCGGATGCATACTCCGTAAGCAGGATAGCTGTTTTAGACAGCAAGCCTATCAGCATAATCAAACCTGTTTGCAAATAAATAACGTGAGTTCGATATAAAATTAGAAAATAGACAGTTGTCCGTCATTGACA